>MJGMD1__coassemble_12826_pt1 | contig 1612 bp, 3 predicted proteins | sample MJGMD1__metabat2_low_PE_010 | metagenome-assembled genome bin MJGMD1 | reverse complement strand
CACTATCCGATCGTAGATTTCATTCTGGGCCTGGAGAAAGATGATATCCAAAGTGATCCGGCCCGCAAAACGTATTATAAAACATTCTCTTCACCTATGCAGCGCTTACTGACAGCTTATTGCCAGTCAGGAGGAAACCTGCTTGTCAGCGGATCCTATATAGGCAGCGACATGAGTAATTCGCAAGGTAACCGCGAATTCACAGAGACTGTACTGAAATACGGCTATCAGAGTTCATTAAATGATACCCGTTCCGGACAGATCTCGGGCCTGGGACGTACCATACAGATTCCCCGCTTGCCTAACGAGAAGTCTTATGCGGTAACTGCTCCCGACTGCATTGTGCCGGTAGGCTCTGCTTTCCCGGTATTCGCATATCAACCCGGGCAACGCAGTGCCGGAATTGCCTATAAAGGAAATTATCGGGTATTCGCAATGGGATTCCCATTCGAAAGCATTGAAAGCGAAACGGACCGTGCCACAGTAATGGCAGCAATACTAAAATTCTTCGGAGAAAAATAAACTTTCAATAAACATTGTTATGTCCCGGTATTTGATATTAGTCTTTTGTTTGCAAAGAACTTGTTTGTTCTTTGCAAACAAAACTGTCATAATGGCTGCTATTTACGTGAATTTATTTTAAGATTTACTGCCATCTGACATAATGGCTGCTATCGTTTTTGTTCCTGCCATCATTCGGTTGTCCCATAACCATTACTGTTTTTGCCATCTTATCTTTTTCTAATTTCATAATAGAGTCTTCTAATCTGATTATTTATGGTTGGATAATCATTTGTGGCATTTTAGATGAACCAATTTTTTATAATTATGAAAACAAAAATGTTTTTTTTAGTAGTAGTCATGCTACTTTGTAGAGGCGTAGCTTATGCATACAGCCCTTCCGTGAACGTTCCGATTTCAAAGGTGGAAGGAATCGAACAAGATATTCCACCTCCTCATGTTACACCTCCCCCACTGCCAAGTCAGGTCTTTCTTCATGTGGGCGAAATAGCTGAAATTCCATATCCCATGTTTGGAGCAATGGTATGGGAATGCGACAACCCGCCGGAAGGCATAGAACAAGAAGCGTCATACGTACTTGGTTCCATGATTATTCTGCGCATCAGAGGAGTTTTGGCAGGAAGATATCAGGTTAATATGAAATGGTACAATCCGCTCAATCCGGGGCAGCCCCCATTAGGACGGCAAACCATTCAGATTATTGTTCAGCCATGGCCTTGACAATTGACAGATAAACAGTCATAAGGTTCCCTCCGTGAGCATGTCTGCTCACGGAGGGAATTCTATGAAAATATGAATTCATCAAAAAAAATCCCTGCTGCATACTCCATTCTTCATTTTAAATTCTATCTTTGCTCCTAATAATAACTATTAAAATAAAAACACTATGTACACAATACAAGCAAATCCGAGCGGTACACGCAGCATGGAAATATCTGAAGAGAATTTGGTAACCATCGAAAAATACTCTCTATTCCAGCATCTGATAGACAGCAATGGCATCGTAGATGAAGCCGTTTTGGAGAAGCTGAAACTGAATATACGTTCGCTGATAGCAAGCCAGGAAGAAGACAGTAAGGACCTGCTCGAC
>MJGMD1__coassemble_6001_pt1 | contig 2986 bp, 1 predicted proteins | sample MJGMD1__metabat2_low_PE_010 | metagenome-assembled genome bin MJGMD1 | reverse complement strand
GATCTGTTTATTCATGCAGATGTAATGCTTGTCTCTTTAAAAGACCAGAATATTTTCTCTTTAACTATTCCATCAAAGATACAATCTTATATGGCTTTTGGAAAACCTATTATTTCTATGATAAATGGTATTGGTAATCAAATAATAAAAGAGGCAAACTGCGGCTTTACAGCTAATGCCGGAGATTTTGAATCGCTGGCAAACAATGTGAAAAGATTATCTCGAATGGATAAACATATGCTGTATGAAAAAGGGAGAGCCGGAAAGGAATATTATCAGAAGTCTTTCACTAAGAAAAAGATAATAGATCATTTAATGGAAGTGTTTCAGCTGGAGTAATTAATTTAAGCAATGCAAATCAGAATTTAACTATATGTTATTAAAAGTTGACTGCTATGATTTTGTTAGGATTTATTTTTGGTATAATATTGGGGCTGTTTGCTTGCCTAATATGGATACTTTATGATTTTCGGAGATTTAAGAAGAAAAATAACCTTATAGAATGATTTAGGCAAATGGGCAAGATAGTATCCTTTTTACTGTTTCTTTTATTTACTGGATGGGTAAATGCTCAACAAGGAGGGTTGGGAAAAGTAGTAGGGCAGAGTAAACAAACTCAGGTTTTTGGACGCAATATATTTGCAAGTCGGAACTTGTCATTTGAACCTAATCTGAATATTCCTACTCCGGAAAACTACATGTTAGGACCGGGAGATGAAGTGATAATTGATATATGGGGAACTTCGGAAAATACGGTAAGAGAGACTATCTCTCCCGAAGGAAGTATTGTGGTGGAGAACATCGGTCCTATTTATCTGAGTGGTATGAACATGCAAGAGGCTGAGCGGCATTTACGACGTGAGTTCAGTAAAATCTATGCAGCTATTTCCGGAGAATCGGTACATATCAAGGTGACATTAGGGAAGATACGTTCCATTATGGTCAATGTCATGGGGGAGGTTGAAGTTCCCGGTACCTATCGGTTATCTGCTTTTGCATCAGTGTTTCATGCTTTGTATCGGGCTGGAGGGGTCAATCGAATTGGCAGCTTGCGTACGATTCAAGTCGTGCGGAACGGTGAAAAGGTAGCTGATGTGGATGTATATAAATATATAATGGAGGGAAAACTGGCAGATGATATCCGTTTGTCGGAAGGAGATGTGATTCTGGTCTCTCCTTATGAGAATCTGGTCGGTATTTCAGGAAAAGTGAAACGACCGATGATTTATGAGATGAAACAGGGAGAGTCTCTGGCTACCTTAATCAACTATGCAGGCGGCTTTACAGGGGATGCTTATCGGAATACGGTTCGTTTATTGCGTCGTAGCGGAAGAGAGAAGCAAATATATAATGTAGATAAAGTGGATTATGAAAACTTTATTCTGACTGATGATGATGAAGTTTCCGTAGAGGCGGTATTAGATCGTTTCTCTAATAAAGTGGAAGTTCGTGGGGCAGTATATCGTGCCGGTATGTATCAACTGGACAGTTTGACAGGAACTATAAAACAACTGATATGTCAGGCCGAAGGGCTTCGTGGGGATGCTTTTCTTAATAGAGCGTTGCTTAAGCGAGAGCGTGAGGATCTGTCACATGAAATGATTCCTGTTGATTTGAGGAAACTGATGGAGGGGAGTATTCCTGATTTATCCCTTCAAAAAAATGATGTACTCTATATTTCGAGTATCCGGGAACTGGAAAAGGAAGGAACATTGGCTATTTATGGTGATGTGGCAAATCCAGGATATTTTCCTTTTGCTAAAAATATGACTATCCAGGATCTGATTTTGAAAGCAGGTGGTCTGTTGGAATCAGCTTCAACAGTTCGTATCGATGTATCGCGACGTATTATAGATGCTAAAAGCACCTCTTCTTCTGTAATAGGGAAAAGTTTTACGGTTGAATTGGAGAATGGCCTATTGGTAGGAACAAAGAGGGGGTTTGAATTGGAACCTTATGATATGGTTTTTATACGTAGAAGCCCAGGCTATCAGAAACAGGCGAATGTGAGGGTTGATGGAGAAGTAATATTCACAGGCAACTATGCGCTGACTAAAAGAAATGAACGGGTGAGTGATCTGATAACTAAGGCCGGAGGGCTGTCGAAAGATGCCTATGTAAAAGGTGCACGCCTGATGCGTAGGATGACAACTGATGAAATCCGACAAAAACAAGATGCAGTCCGGTTTGCAGTTAAGGGAACCGGAAAAGATTCGGTATCTTTGGCCACTCTGGAGGTCGATCAGACTTATTCAGTAGGTATTGAACTTGAAAAAGCATTGGCAAAACCAAAGTCTGATGAAGATCTGGTGTTGCGTGAGGGAGATGTACTTTTTATTCCTAAATATGTCAGTACTGTGACCATTACCGGAGCTGTGATGTATCCCAATACGGTTCTTTATCAAAAAGGAAGTGGAATTGATTATTATATAGGGCAAGCTGGCGGCTTTGGCAATCGGGCCTTGAAGCGACGTGCCTACGTTGTATATATGAATGGCACTGTTTCCCGGTTAAGGTACAATACGGCAAATGCCATTGAGCCTGGGTGTGAAATAATTGTTCCCACTAAAGAGGAACGGAAAAGAACTACTGCGGCTAGTGCAGTAGGTATGAGTAGTTCCATGGCTTCTATTGCTGCAATGGTCGCTTCTATGGTGAGTTTAACAAAATAAGGAAGAGTATTATATTTCCAAGCGGAAAGAATTGTCTTTTGTAAAGATATATATTATTAAGATGCTAAAAAATAGAATTTGATGAATATTCTTATTACTGGGACTTATGGATTTGTAGGTACCAATATTATTAACTATTTAAAAGCTAAACATAGCCTTTACGGACTTGATATAGTATGTCCGGTAAGAGAAGGGGTACTAAAAACATTCTTTTGGAAAGACATGGAAACTGCTCTCCTTCCATTACAGACCTTTCCAAAGTTTGATGCAATCATTCATCTTGCCGGAAAGGCTCATGATACGAAAAACCAATC
>MJGMD1__coassemble_4983_pt1 | contig 3610 bp, 3 predicted proteins | sample MJGMD1__metabat2_low_PE_010 | metagenome-assembled genome bin MJGMD1 | reverse complement strand
CTTCTATGGTAACCTTGGCCGAGTCAATCTGCAGGCTGTGCAGGTTGATATAGTTCCACTTTGTATATTGGGTTGCGTCCACCCGGACTGTACCGCTGTGATTGGCACGGTCTATTGCAATGAAACCGAAATCCTTTGCAGTTTCCGGTTCGTCATAGATGTTACTCAATATCCCATTACAAGCTGAGAACGATATGAGTATCGTTCCCAGCAGAGTAATGGCTAAACAAAACAAAGTCGCCTTTTTCATCTTTTTATTTCTTCCCTTTAAATTGTGCAGTAATATCAATTGGCATGGCACCTGGTTTGAAGGTGAAAGTAATGTTAGCTTCACTATTGGTCACCGTACCCGAAATAGTTCCGGTAATTTTGGTGTTGTTGGTATCAGTAGCGCTAATGCTTCCCTCTATTTTGAAAGTGCTATTGTCTGCACTGGTAACTTTAACATCTGTTACAGTGAAGTCTCCTAAATTCATACCTTTGCCTGTTTCAGATTTATTCAAATTGGAGAGTCCCTTAAGAGTGACCTCTACAGTATCGTCAGATGAACGTTTCATGCTGACTTTACAGTCTGTAATATCCGGATACGTAGTCGATCCGACGCTGACTGATAAATTGGCTTCTTTGCTGTAAGTGCCCGAAACATGATATGACAAAGGTAGTGTTCCCTGGATAAACTCAATGGCAAGCCCTCCCATCACACTTGGTACATTAACTTTGAGGGTTAGCTTTTTCTGATCATCTACACTTCCCGTGAGTGTAAAATCCTTTGTGCCAGCAGGCTTATCGTTCATAGAAAGTTCTACCTGGCCTGATCCCTCGAATGTTTTGGAAGTAACTTTGATATTATTCAATTTAAACTCACCCGATCCGGAATCATAGTTTACATTAATAGTACCATCCTCATTAGGCGCAATTGTTACTACTGACTTTTCTCCCATTACGTAGTCAGTAAACATTGCACAATTACCTATTGAGTAACCTTCGTATTTTCCGGCCAACACTTGGTTGAGGGGTGTTTCTTCATTCTTGTCGTCATTGCAAGCTGCGCAGGCGCACAACACAAACATCATAGTCAGTAAATTCTTAATTCTCATTTGTTTTCTTATTTAATAATTAGTATTTAGATAAATGTGTATACTTTAATATATGGCGTTGAATTACTTTTGAATTCGGTTGCAAAGCTATGCCAAATAAAAAGGATTTACAATACCTAAATAAGATGAAAAAGAACTTGGCGGATACCTATAAATGATTAATGTAATAATTCCTTTTTATCTATATTCATAATAAGTAAGCTCTATCAGGACGATTTCATGGAACTGTCGTATTTGCAGAAATCTCTTTCAAGAGGGAATATACCGTCGAGGAGGTACTTGATCCATACCGTCAAAGTGCCTTGAATAAGGGGAATATTTCAGATACCATTCTGTGAGAAGAGGTTACGGCAGAGATTGACGGGATGTTGAACGGCTTGAGATTTGTTGGTATCGAAGTGGTTTTGGACTGCTGATTCTTTAGGAGTATTGTCTTATTATGCGGTAGTGCAATACGAGCTTTGCTCCCTAAATGTGATTATTCATTGTTTGATAATAGATATTAATAGGTATTGCTCTCTCGTATTGATTCCTGTACCTTTGTACCGTCACCAAAACTTAAAAGTTATGATGGAACTTATCAGTAAGACTCGTAATGGAATGATCACTTATTGTGCCCATTGCAGAGTATATCATCTTGAATTCGGCAATCTGTTTTTTCGTCTTTCCGAAGCAGGCTTCGAATGCTTGCGGAATTACATTGTATCCATTAACGGTCCCTATTGTGAGAGATCGAACGGAAAGATGACTGCTAACCGGAAGATATTTCTTAAACTACCGGCTGAGAATGTTTATTTCTGTGTATACAGAGCCGAACTGGAGGAGTTGAAAGCATTGGTCTTGCTACAAATACCTGCAGTGGAAGGAGATGATAGTGAAGTCGTGTTTATGCACGATATTTCGTTGAACTAATTTATACCGGGAGTTGTTTTTGGAAGTAGATAAACATCATTGAAATAATGGCACATTCCCACGAACATCATCACGAGCACGTCCATGAGTTGACGTCACTCAACAAATCTTTTATAATTGGCATTACGCTGAACATTTTGTTTGTCCTCGTTGAGTTCGGCATCGGTTTTTATTATGATTCTTTAGGTCTGCTCTCCGATGCCGGACACAATTTGGGAGATGTTGCGAGCCTTGTGCTTGCTATGCTTGCTTTTCGCTTAGCCAAAGTACATCCTAACAGTCGCTATACATATGGATACAAAAAAAGTACGGTACTTGTCTCGTTGCTCAACGCAGTTATTTTATTGGTTGCCGTAGGTATTATTATTGCTGAAAGTATTGATAAATTGCTCCATCCGGTTCCTGTGGAAGGTGCTGCCATTGCCTGGACTGCAGGGGGCGGTGTGATTGTCAATGCAGTTACGGCCTGGCTCTTTATGAAAGACAAGGAGAAAGACCTGAACGTGAAAGGTGCTTATTTGCATATGGCGGCCGATACATTGGTTTCCGTGGGAGTAGTCATTTCCGGTATTATTATTATGTATACCGGATGGACCCTTGTCGATCCGATCATCGGATTAGTGATTGCCGTAATTATTGTAATTTCTACCTGGGGACTCCTGCATGATAGCCTTCGCCTTTCGCTTGATGGAGTTCCGGTAGGAATAGACAGTGAGAAGGTCGGGCAGATAATTTTGGCACAACCCGGGGTTGAAAGTTTTCATCATTTGCATATCTGGGCGTTAAGTACCACGGAAACAGCACTGACTGCTCACATTGTGATTGAAAACCTCCGTTGTATGGAGGAGGTGAAGCATGCGGTAAAGCATCAACTGGAGCATGTCGGGATACATCATGCTACTTTAGAATTTGAATATAAAGGAGCTTGCTGCAATGGGGAAAATTGCATCTCTTAAAAGTCATTTTAGAGATAATATCAATTTGTCAAATTGATATTTAGAACTTCTTAGAATCTCGTATTTGTCTCCCTTGTCGGAACTTATTGGAAAAAACGTAGAGAAATACCGTTGGTAAATCTCCATCCGGATGTCAAAAGCACTTTATTGATTGCTATCTGGTAGTGATCTGTGTGTAACGTGATTGATATGGATGTCTTATTCGTTATTATTGTTTCTTTCTGACAGTTAATAGCCTTTCCGGAATGTGTGTGAAGTAGGGAATATCAGTCTCTTTCCAAGCTCCTTTTCGGTAAGGCTATATCTTTTTCATCGAGAGGTTACTTCATTGGGGGAGGAGGGTTACGGCATATGAGGCGGATGGTTACTCCCTTTTTTATCCATCCCTTGTTGTTTCTTGTAAAAAAGGGGAAGTGGTACCTTGTTTTCTATGCTTCTGGAGGGGGTAGCATCACTTGTTTAAACTCCCGTCAGTTCTATTTGCTTATTTCTGAATGGATAATGAATCAGCAAAATCTTCACATTCCTTTCTTTTTGATTGTAATATAGCTTTTCCCCTGTTATTATGTAATGGACTGCTGACCGGATAGTGGAAATTACTTCTTCTTTTACTATAACCGAAAACAGTTTTTTACGTACCTTTGC
>MJGMD1__coassemble_2973_pt1 | contig 7802 bp, 6 predicted proteins | sample MJGMD1__metabat2_low_PE_010 | metagenome-assembled genome bin MJGMD1 | reverse complement strand
TATCAATAGTAAAGTGCTGACCCGTAAAACGAACGGGCAATTTCTTTTTTGTCATTAGTAACTTCTTACAGGTGAATACTTGACTGCAAATTTAGTAACTTTGCTTGAAAAATTAACGAGAAAGAAGAGAAAATGAAAACCGACCGCATAACATCACCTATACGCAAGCAGGGGTTTCGTGCTTCGTAGGACAGTTAAGTGGTAAATTTAAAGTTCAGTTCTTCGTAGGAAGTTCAGTGGTTAAAATCCCTGCCTGCGTATAGCTGAGAACCGTTATCCACCGAATATTACGATAATTAGAATAAGTTAAGTATGAGAACAATTCCATTTATAATGTTATTCTTGAGTTGTAGCTTGTATGCAGTAGCTCAACTCAACATAATCCCCAAGAATGACGGTTTGAAAGAGTACACTGTGCAGAATGCACAACCTTATGACAGCCTTACAAACGTGGAAAGTCGGAGTTTTGCTTCATTGCCCGGCCAGACCCTCTATATGCATGGAGCGAAAAATGACAGTCGTGGTTACTACGAGGTATTCTTCACGGGCAACTTCCTCGATGGTGAGAAGCAGCCGGTATATCAAATGGATGGTGTAAGTGTAACTCCTGCAAAATCTGTGGTGGGAAAGTATTATGAGGTTCTGAAAGTCTGGACTAAAGGAACAGGATGCTGTATTCTGTTGCGTGAAAAAGAAAGTGGAGATGAAATTTACTACAATCCTTATCGTTATCCTCTATGTATGACCTGTTTGGGCTTCTATGAGAAGCTGAAAAGATACATTGGGCAGGCATTCTTCTCACTTGCCAAACGGGTAGAAACCGAGGACGGACAAATCATAACACCGCCTGAAGGTACTGAATACCATTGTATGGATATAGGCTTGAAAATGAACAGTGACGGGGCGTTTCTGATTATGGAGGGGGCAGACAGCGTTAAGGTAGAAGCCTTCCCAATAGGTGATGAAGTTTACGAGTTCGTAAGTGCCAAGCGTATTTCCTTGCTGAAAGAACAGTATGGCGATAATTTTGGCAAGCAGATAGCGTTCAGGAAAGTAGATACCGGAATGACGAAAGAAATGGTTGTCGTTGCGTGGGGTGAACCTTATCGGAAATCAGAAATAAAAAAGGAAAACGGAACGCTTGAAACATGGAGTTTTTCAGATAATCGTTATGTGGAACTGTTTAATGGAAAAGTGTTGAATGTTCGTGTCTATTAGTACGCTACAAACCTTATTTTGCAAGTAAGAAAATGAGAACACCTATCATAATCATACTTTTGGCAACCGTATTTACTGCAAGCTGCGGAGAGCCGCCCATGCCGCCAAGGCAAGATAGACGGAACTGTAAAGACCTATTTTCATAACGGCAAAATGGAAACCGAAAAGGAGTATAGGCAGAGTGTGGAGAGCGGACGGGAACGCCGCTTTGACAGCAAGGCGGGTGAGCAGATTTTTGAATCTCATTATATAGACGGAAAAAAAGAGGGTGAGGAATGGGAGATTTTCGAGGATGGGCGCACGCTTCACAACAGGACTACACGACACTACCGTAACGGAAAACTTGACGGCTCTTATCATGTGGAATCGACACGGGACGGAAAACCCTATATAACCATCGAGAGACAATACACGACGGCGAGAAATCGGGACGTTGGAAACAGTACAACGCCACCGATGACACAACCCATGAATGGGATGAATGATTTTCTTTTTTCGCAAGTTGATTTTATAAAATTGCCACCGAAAGTTCGTACTTTCGGAAAAAGATGTTATATTTGCAAATGAAAGAGTTATTTGACAGCATAGCAACGCAAAACGCTGAAATTCGCACAGTTGCTAAATCGTTACCTCTATTTCTCAAATAATTCGCTAAAAGTTTATTTCTCAATTGGTTAAGTCAAACCGAGAAAAATCTAAAATATTACTGGTACTATCAGTAAGTGCCCTATTGTTTTCTTGCAGGGAAGAAAATCCTGCTGTATTAAACCCTCAGGATCAAAAATCCCTGAAGACCTGGAATGATATCTTCGAATCTTTCTGGAATGGTATGAATTATAGTTACGCATTTTGGGATGTCGACCCTACTGACTGGGATAAGGTCTACAAAGAATACAAACCCCGCTTCGAAGCGTTGGAAATGGAGAATCGCAAGGACTCGATCACAGCTACCGAGTTATTTACTGAAATTACAGAGAATCTCATCGACCATCATTATGCTCTTTTATTATATAAAACTGATCCCTCGTCCGAATCCGGTAAATCTGTCTGGTGGGGAATCAATCCGGGAGATAAAGAAATCAGAAAAAGAAAATATTACCATGAACCTTTTTTAATGAAGGAATTAGAAAAAACAATTACAGCAAATATAGAAAAAGGTCGCATCAGGAATTTAAAATACGGAAAATCAGGGGGGAGCAATGGTATGAGCACCTACTCCTATAATATAGACAACGGTATTATATATTTATATCTGAGTGCTTTTAGCCTCCAAGCAAATTTAAATAACCGGAATATAACAAGTACTATCGAAAACTATTTGGAGTTAGTAGCCGAAACTCCAAATTTAAGAGGTATCATTATTGATACAAGGGGCAATGCAGGAGGATATCTGGCAGATATGAACCTGATTATTTCGCCATTGATCAGCAAAGAAGTTGTTGCCGGATATACTAAATCTAAAAGCGGCATGGGAAGACTTGATTATACGCCCTGGTCCCCTGTCATCATTTATCCGAATCCGGACCTTAATATTGACAGGAACATCGACAATATACCTATCGTTGCATTAGCCGATATTAATTCTCTTAGCATGGGAGAAATGACTCCTATGGCTATCTGTGCCTTACCTAACGGATGCCTTATCGGAGAACGGACTGGAGGTGGACATGGGCCGTTGAATAATAACTTCAATGACAGCTATACCGGAACTTTTGAAAATAATGCGCTATATGTATATACTTCAACCTCTGTATTTAAAAATATAGACGGCAATATTTATGAAGGTGTCGGACTTACTCCGGATATAGAGGCTTTATATAATGAAGCTGAATTCCTCAGAGGTAACGATACCCAATTGGAACGTGCCATACAATATATTAATACAGGAAAATAAGAACAGATGTAGAGTAAACACTATTTCCACTCACATTTCAACCCAGATAAAAAGCTTAACGGCTCTGGCTGGTTATTTTAACCTCCAAAGTCGTTAAGCTTTTTTACTTTGGCTGGAACTGCACCTGCTTATTCATAAATTATAGACCGTCCATTTCCTTTTAGCCGATAACCTACTCTTAGCATACAATGAATCTCTTACACATTCAGGCCATTTAACAGACATTTTAATCCCCGTAAAACAGGATAAGCCTTTTTCGGTTTTCATTTCGCGACAAACGATTTGTTTTATTCTTTCCTGTATGGTACATTAAAAGCCATTTCCCCTATCCTGCTCATTATTCTGATGGCTATCTTCAGCTACAATGTCTTACTTAAGACGGAAAAGATGGAGATTATCAAACAGCAATTTTCTTCCATTTCCACAGATAAAAGTATTCAGGTTCTACTATTAACATGGGGCTTCGGAGGATTACTGGAAGCAATGGCGGGTTTTGGTACTGCGGTAGCTATTCCCGCAGCTATCCTTATCAGTTTAGGGTTCAAGCCTGTCTTTATATTAGCCTTCCGATTAAAGATTCGACGGTAAATTACACAATCTCATGGTTGACTCACGCAGGAGTATTACTTTTTGTCGGAACGTTTATCGGCGGATTAATACAGGGAGCGAAAGCAAAAGAATTGTTTACCGTGCTTTGGAATACCGCACAACAATTAAAAAAGACATTCGTTACAGTAATTTGTCTGGTCGGATTATCCACCATCATGGATATGGCAGGGATGATTTCCATTATTGCCACTGCGTTAGCAACAGCCACAGGTAGTTTTTATCCGCTGTTTGCCCCGGTTATCGGTTGCCTCGGCACTTTTATTACCGGTAGCGACACCTCATCCAATATCCTTTTCGGGAAACTACAAGCCAGTGTTGCCGGACAAATACATGTCGACCCGAACTGGCTATCGGCTGCAAATACCGTCGGTGCTACGGGAGGAAAAATCATTTCCCCACAAAGTATTGCAATCGCTACCTCTGCAGGAAACCAACAGGGAAAAGAAGGCGAGATACTGAAAGCTGCTATCCCGTATGCCTTGGCGTATGTAATAATAGCCGGACTGATTGTCTATATTTTCAGCTAATCTTCGTGCCTGCATAGAATACAGCTTAGCGCCTGCACTGAATTAAAAATATGCTATCTTTGCAGCATGGGAAAGAATAAATTAGCAAAATTCGACGACATGGCAGGTTATCCGCATGTCTTTCAATATCCGTTTGCCGCATTACAGGAAAAAGACTTTGAAATGAAAGGTCACTGGCATGAACAGTTCTTTAAAAACAATTATCCGATTGTTCTCGAGCTCGGATGCGGGAAAGGAGAATATACGGTAGGACTGGGAAAATTGTTTCCCGGTAAAAACTTTATCGGTGTCGACATCAAAGGGGCCCGTATGTGGACCGGGGCAAAAGAATCGCTGGAAGCCGGAATGACCAACGTCGCATTCCTCCGTACCAGCATCGAATTAATTTCCCACTTCTTTGCTCCCGGAGAAGTTGCTGAAATATGGATTACCTTCCCCGACCCTCAAATGAAAAAGGTGAACAAGCGCCTTACTTCCACCCGCTTCATGAAAATGTATCGCGAGATATTGAGTGGAGACGGCATCATCCATCTCAAAACAGACAGTAACTTTATGTACACCTATACTTGCGAGATGGCAAAAGCAAATAATTATCCGGTACTGTTCAGTACGGACAATTTATATCATTCGGGACTTACAGACGATATCCTTTCTATCCGTACCTACTACGAACAGCAATGGTTGGACCGGGGACTGAACATCAAATACATCAAGTTTGTTTGTGAAGAACGGGAGAACTTGGTTGAACCGGATGTGGAGATAGAACTGGACCCTTACCGCAGTTTCAACCGGAGCAAGCGCAGTGCACTGGCTTCCGGCAAATAAAAAAGATTCATTCAAAATAATTTTATTATGGCAATATATCCTCAACTTATCATGGATGCACTTGCTAAGGTGCGTTACCCCGGAACCGGCAAAGACCTTGTCGAGATGGGCATGGTAGAAGACAATATCCGGATCGACGGCAACAAAGTGAGCTTTTCCCTTCTGTTTGAAAAGCCGAATGATCCGTTTATCAAATCCGTAGTGAAAGCTGCCGAAACAGCAATCCTTACTTACGTAGGACCGGAAGTGGAAATCAAAGGTAATATCGAAGTAATTTCACGCCAGGTAGCGCGTCCGGAACCGGATAAACTACTGCCGGATGTAAAAAACATTATCGCCGTATCTTCCGGTAAAGGAGGTGTAGGTAAAAGTACGGTGGCAGCAAACCTTGCTGTAGCTTTAGCTTTGCAGGGATACAAAGTGGGCTTGCTGGATGCGGATATCTTCGGGCCGTCGCAACCTAAAATGTTTCATGTGGAAGATGCCCGTCCTTATCTGGAAGAAATAGGCGGACGCGAGTTAATCCAGCCGGCAGAGAATTACGGTGTAAAACTATTATCCATCGGTTTCTTTGTGAACAAGGAAGATGCGGTTTTATGGCGTGGCGCTATGGCGAGTAATGCTTTGAAACAGCTCATAGCTGATGCAAATTGGGGCGATTTGGATTACTTCCTGATTGACTTGCCGCCGGGAACCAGCGATATTCATTTAACGATGGTCCAGACACTTGCCATCACAGGCGCTATTGTTGTCAGCACACCACAGGAAGTCGCCCTTGCCGATGCACGCAAAGGTATCAGCATGTTCACGGGTGAAAAAATAAATGTTCCGGTACTCGGACTTGTAGAGAATATGGCATGGTTCACTCCTGCCGAACTGCCGGAAAATAAATATTATCTGTTTGGGAAAGAAGGCGGCAAACGCCTGGCTGAAGAACTGGATATTCCTTTACTGGGACAAATCCCTATTGTACAAAGTATTTGCGAGGGAGGCGACACAGGTAAACCCGTAGCTCTTAATCCGGATTCAATTACCGGAGCAGCCTTCCAGGACCTTGCAGAAAATGTAGTGAAACAGATTGATTACCGCAACGAGCATCTGGACCCGACCAAACGGGTTGTTGTTACGAAGAAATAAAGATACCTATTAATAATATGGATAGCCTAAAGTGATAAGAAAGCTTTAGGCTATTTTTTTGTTCTTACTAAAAATAAAGGAATCCCACTGTCCAAAGGAGAAATAATAAATAACCAATGAAAAAAGCTTCCTCCTTCTTCTAATCAGCTAAAAATAGAATGGTGAGTTCATCAAAGACTATGTTAACCGGAACAAATATATAAAGATATTACAATATATTAAGGCTATAATCCTTTGATTATTAATACTTATTGTTTATGAAATTCTCTTGAAATCGTGAGGATATATGAATCTCAACAACTTTCACGGCATGAAATTTCTTAAGATATTCTAATTTTTAACATAGTCTTTGATGGACTCGGAATTATATCTTTTTGAATGAAAAATATTCAATTAAACAGCTATCAGGAATGAATCAGACACCACGAAGAACCAGGTTTACGGATAACGCAGATTGAGCGGATTGGAACGGATAAGAATAATTTTTTCATCCGTTTATATCTGCCTAATCCATGCTATCCATAAACGAGGTTCTTCAATGCGTTATTTAGAAATAAGGTAATAACAAACATAATTACTAAATATATATGGATATGAAAACAAAGTTACAAGGTCTATGTCCCCCTATCAGACCGGTACAGGCACTCGCGGCAAGTGTATATCTGCTTGTCGTGGTACTGTTTGCCTCTTGCACAACAGAATCAGACAAGGCAGACCGCACCTCTACAGACGGGATGGGCAGTACAAACAAACGCGAAGTGCTTCTTTCGTTTAAGAACAAGCTCACTGTTAAGACAACGAAAGCGGAAACAAAAGCTACAACTAAAGCAGATGCTCCCATTGCCACAGAAGCTGAGAACGAAATCGCAACACTCGATGTCTATGTATTCGGAGCGAAAGCAGAAGGCGATGCCTATACCTTCCGCGAACGGTTCTCCTACCGACAGGATGGCTCGGCACTTCCAGCAGGAGCAAAGGAATTGAACCTTACACCAAGTACGGACAATGCGACCACTACCGCACTGCTGGAACTGCAAAAAGGGCTGTTTGTCCGCCTTTACTGCATTGCCAACCAAACGGAACTCATTAATCCGGTCGGTAACAACCCGGTTGCAGATACCGATTTCGACCCGCTTACTTATAATATAGAAACGGGAGTCCTGACAGACGGCAAACCGACCGAACTACAGTTCCGGAAGTTCCATTCACCATTACTGACTGATGCATCTCCGGCATTAGGGTTGCCCCTCCCAATGACAGGAGCACAAACAACACCTATAGACTTGACAGACTTCGGTTCCTCGGCGCGTGTGCAGGTGGGTTTTAAGCTGACACGCACAATGGCACGTTTCGATGTAAGCAATATAGAAACTGAATCCAAATTCCATCTGGAATCCATCTCTATGGGGAACGGACGGAAAGGAACTACCTTCTTCCCGGTTAAAGTATATGGCGCTGCCACAGCGACAGCCGGGGAACTGATTACCTATCCGGCACGTGCATTTGAGGGAGATAAAGCCAATACAGGCTTGCAGGTATCTGCTTTCTATAGCTACCCAAGCCCCTTGGAAGATAAAGCCTACCTGATTCTG
>MJGMD1__coassemble_2883_pt1 | contig 8404 bp, 9 predicted proteins | sample MJGMD1__metabat2_low_PE_010 | metagenome-assembled genome bin MJGMD1 | reverse complement strand
CAGGTGAAGCCTGTTTGGTGGTTTCCGATACATAAATAATAGAGAGAAGATAATCTTTGTCGTTCCGGTAAATGATAATCGTAGGATTCAGATTAACGCTTTCCCATACCCCAATAATGGAAAACAGGTTGAAGGACGGATAATCTTCTTTAGTTCTTTTCATAAGGCATGACTTGTTTAGGTGATTGATTTTGTATTTCACTATCCGCAATAATTCTTTCAATATCGGAAGACTTATAATAAATCTTGTTCCCTATTTGAGAATAAGCCAGACGCCCGCTACTTCGGTAATATTGCAGCGTTCGTTTGCTAAAGCCTAACAACAGGCACACTTCCTGACTATCCAGCCAGTTTTCTACTTTCTGGGTATGAGTACTGCACAAACTTTCTATTCGTTTGGCAAACTCGGTGAACCGTTCGCAGACATACGAAAAGGTTCTCTTTTCAATGGTTACTACTTCCATACTTTCATATTTTAATGGTTTATAAAACGTGTTGATTCTATTATTATCGGCAAATGAAAGAAGAATCAAGAGCCGTTTTCAAAACTGTCTGGAAGTGGTATATGCTGTCTACCTCTGGCTCAATTCAATTGGAATATGTTGATGGAATATTCTTTTTTTGAGCGTATTTACATAGAAAGTCAAATAGAAATAGAGATACGAAAAGATTTATCGCTTATCTTTGCCGCATGACTACCAATAAGATAACTCCCGAAGAATTATGGGCAAGACAACAGATAAGCCCGCTGGATGTGGACTATGATTTGTGGAATGAACACAGAGCATCTATACAGACATTCTCACAAATGAGCCAAAGTTGCATCTTTACGGTAGATGTTTTCAAAGAGCGATACGATTTTGCATCCGATAATTTTGCTACTATCTTCGGATATAACCCTACATGGATAAAGACGATTCGGAAGCAGGGGGATTTATTGGAGGAACGGATTCACCCGGACGACCGGGCACAACTCATCGAACACCAGATTGAACACGGGCAGTTCATCTATTCCCTTCCGCAGGAACAAAGAAATGATTATCAGCAGATATTCCAGATTCGTATGCTGAATGCTCGGCAGGAATATGTGAATGTAATCAGTCGTCACCAAGTGATTCAGAAAGACAAGAACGGAAAAGCATGGATGATTATGGGAGTGATGGATCTTTCACCCGATCAAACACCTATGGAGCGAATCAAGCGAACAGTTATTAATCGGAAGACGGGTGAAATACTTGCATCGGCAGTTGTTCCGGCAGACCAACAATTAACCAAGCGGGAAAAGGAAATACTCTTACTAATCCGGCAGGGATTTTTAAGCAAGGAGATTGCATATAAACTGAACCTTAGTATTTACACGGTGAACAATCACCGCAAGAATATATTGGCAAAACTGAATGTTGATAATGTGATCGAGGCTATTAATCGGGCAGAAAGTTTCGGTATTCTCTATTGATTACGGCAACCAATCCAAGCTATTTGTCAGCGGATTGGTTTTTCTCCATTGCTCCAGTTCTTCGTAACTGCGAACTCCACCCACAAAAACAGCATGATAGATTTCTATGCCGGGAATCTGTACACCGTCCGGCACATCGAATTTAATTTGAAGGATGGTATTTTTGATTTCAGGGGTAAGTCGGTTCGTAATGGCAGCAGTTACTTTTTCAACCACACCATCATATTTTGAGCCTTTGCGAATATGAATCATGTCGAACTTCCACGTGTTCCTGTCCTCATCTTCGCAGAGGACGTGCCATTCGATGCACTCTTCTTCTGTCTGAATCAGATTCTTATAGTGGACTTCCTTTAAAGAGAGCCGTTCGGCAAGTTCCTGCATCACTGAAAAGCTGGCTGCAGTATCCAATGTATCGGTATAGATATGTAGGTCTATATCCCTACTCTTTGCCAGCAGACCGGATTTAAGCGAGCCTACCAGATGAACAGTTGCCCCAATACGTTCCCATGCCGGAATAATACCGGTATGTTCCAGTATCTTCCAAGCGGTTTGCTGATTATGTAGGGCAAGTTCAAGAATATCCATATCGTTCATTTTGAGCGTGCAAAGATACAAAACTTATGGATATATAGCTATAAATAGCCATTTCCTATCCTACCCGATTGCAGTAATTTTGCGCACCGTTTTGACTCTATTTTCATCCTTTAGCAATAAATTACTACGATGTTCAATCAAACAGAGAAGCAAGAAATAAGCTATTTGCAGCAAATAATCGCCCGGCTGAAACAAATTATCAGCCATACCGATGTGTCCGTGAAAAACCATGTAGATACATTGGCAGAGTACAAAGACTACCTTTGGAGTAATAAAGATATTGATCCGCATGAGATACGCTCCATGCGTGAAAGCATCCTGAATCATTTTGCCATAGGCGAAAGTGTAATTGACAAACGCCGACGGCTTGCCAAAATAGTGGATATTCCCTACTTCGGACGAATCGACTTTCAAGAGAAGAGCGAGAACCGTCCAATAATCCCTGTTTATATCGGCATCCATACCTTTCACGATACTGAAAGCCGAACAACGATGATTTATGATTGGCGAGCACCTATTTCAAGTATGTTCTACGATCACGAACTGGGCGAAGCATCTTATCAATCCCCATCGGGAGAGATAAAAGGGGATATTTCGTTGAAACGCCAATACCGAATCCGGGCTGGAAAGATGGAATTCATGATCGAAAGTGCGCTGACCGTCCACGATGATATTCTGCAAAAGGAGCTGAGTGCTAATGCAGATGATAAGATGAAGAATATCGTTGCCACCATCCAGCGGGAGCAAAACCGGATTATCCGTAATGAGGAAGCCCGGACGCTCATCATTCAGGGTGTAGCGGGTTCGGGCAAAACTTCTATTGCCCTGCACCGCATCGCCTACTTGCTGTATGCTTTTCAGGGCAGTATCTCTTCAAAAGACATCTTGATTATTTCTCCGAACAAGGTGTTTGCCGATTACATCTCTAACGTCCTGCCCGAACTGGGCGAAGAAACCGTACCGGAATCCAGCATGGAGCAGATACTTTCTGAAGTACTGAATCACAAATACAAATACCTTAGCTTTTTCGAGCAGGTGAATGAATTGCTGACAAAACCAACACCGGATTTTATCGAGCGAATCGAATATAAATCATCTTTCGATTTCATTGCCAGTCTGGATCGCTTTATTTTGCACATCGAAAGCCACTACTTTAGGGCGGAAGATGTGAAACTAACCAAACACATCACCGTCCCGGCTGAATTTATCGAAGAGCAATTTCACCGCTTCAACCGCTATCCCATGCGCCAGCGGTTTGAGGCAATGACGGATTATATTCTCGATATGATGAAAGTACAATATGCTTTTACTTTGACGACTGCCGAACGGAATTTCCTTAAAAAAGAGATCAAGCGAATGTTTGCCGGAAATAATAATCTGCAAGTCTATAAAGATTTCTTCGCATGGATGGATAAGCCGGAACTGTTTAAAATGCGGAAGAACCGCACGCTTGAATATGCCGACATAGCACCATTGGCGTATCTGCATATCGCTTTGGAAGGTGGTACAAAGAATTGTGTCAGACATTTGCTAGTAGATGAAATGCAAGATTATTCTCCAATCCAGTATAAGGTAATGCAAAAGCTATTCCCTTGTCGAAAAACGGTGTTGGGCGATGCCAGCCAGTCAGTCAATCCTTACGGCTCGTCTACTGCGGATATGATTCAGAAAGCTCTTGTCACTGGTGAAGTGATGAAGCTATGCAAAAGTTACCGTTCTACTTGCGAGATCACTGATTTTGCACAGAAAATACGGACAAATACCGATCTTGAACCAGTCGCACGGCACGGAGAGAAACCGCAAGTATTACAATTTAATAATGAGAAAGAAGAACTATCTGCTATTAAAGAATTAATTGCCACCTATCAGGAATCCGCCTATAAATCACTGGGGATTGTCTGCAAAACTGAATTGCAAGCCCGTGAGTTGGCAGATAAATTACAAATTCCCGATATTCATTTCCTATCGAGCCAAAGTTCAGCTTTTGTGCAGGGTATTGTTATCACCTCTGCACACATGGCAAAGGGGTTGGAATTCGATGAGGTGATTATCCCACAGGTGGATGATAGGAATTATCATTCAGAGATCGACCGGAGTATGCTATATGTGGCGGTAACGAGGGCAATGCACCGTTTAACGCTGACCTATAGCGGAACAAAACACACGCCATTCATCTAAATTTTCGGTTTACTTTATTGTCATGCGGAGATTAACGCCTATATTTACCGCCATGCGCACAGCAGATTAACGAAATAGCGATGAGAGAAAGCAAAGTTCTATATCCGTCACCTATACTTTCCCAATACATTAAATACTATTGGGTGCTAAAAACCGATGAAGTAGAGCCAGTAATGGTACAGACTATTCCATCGGGGTGCGTACACCTTGTTTTCCATCGGGGTGAGAATCTGAATATCCAATCAAAAGGTTTACAGCCGAAGAATTTCATTCGGGGACAGTTCTCAACTTATGGGAGCTTGATTTCAGAAGGAAATATTGATATGATTGCCGTCATATTTCATCCTTTGGGGCTAAATCCATTTGTGAGGTGTTCTATGAGTGAGCTTTACAACCATTATATAGATGTAGAAGATTTGGAAGATATAGAATTGAATGACCTGAAACGAAATATTTCTGTCGAACCAGCCGTTGAAACCTGCATCCGGTTGATTGAACGCTTCCTTATGCAACGGTTTATCGATGCAAATTGTAATTACCAAAGAACGCAGCACGCTATCCGCCAAATAATCAATCAACCGCAAATTAACGTGAATACCCTTGCTGAAAGTGCTTGTTTGGGATATAGGCAATTCAAGCGAGTATTTACCAACTGTGTAGGAATGAGCCCTAAAGAATATTATCGGGTAGTTCGCTTTCAGCGGGCGCTGTATCTGTTGCAGAATCATTCGGAGATGGAGTTCGTAGATTTGGCTTATTCGTGTGGCTTTTATGATTCTTCGCACTTGGTGAAAGACTTTAAAGAGTTTACAGGCTGTTCGCCTACTCAATATCTATCTTCCCGTTCTCCATATTCTACATTCTTTTCCGAAGATTGTAGGCTAAATGATATTAAATCGCATAGTCGTGCGTAGTCATTTGTGATAAAGTCAGTTTTTTACAAGTTGATGATAAGCAAAGAACTTACTTTTGCAGAAGTATTTAAAATTAGAAAGTTATGCAAGAAAGTAATTTTATACATATAACCGCCGGTATCACACAGGTTATTGAAACAGAAGAGAAATTGTTAAGTAGTCTGCCCATAGAGGTTATCACACAAAGGAGAAATACGCAAAATCGCACCATCAAGCAAATTCTCGGTCACTTGATTGATTCGGCATCCAATAATCACCAACGCATGGTTCGGTTGCAATATAGCAAAGACCTGCTTTTCTTTCCTGATTATACACAGGATAATGACTTGTGGATAGCTTTGCAAGATTATCAGAATGCAGACTGGGCTAACTTAATCCAGTTATGGAAGTGTTACAATCTGCACATCATCCAAGTAATTAACTCGGTAGATAAGAATAGGCTGGATAGTTACTGGTGTGACTTTACAGGAGCAAAGGTTACACTACAAGAAATGATAGAGGGATATTTGGGACATTTGCACCTGCATATAAAAGAAATCCATGAATTGATAGATTGAATTTCTTAATTTTTCATACATTTGCGCTATATCAACTAACAAATAGTATTCACTTCTTATGAAACTCTGTATATAGCTACGCTCCTGCGAATAGCCTCCTTCAAGAAAGCTATTCAGCTATTTGACAAATAACGATTTATTTGCCACAGAGATTTTATATCCTTTTATTTATGAATTTACAAGCTGGCAGACTATATGATGCAGTCTGCTCGTGTCGTGCTATTTTGCAGTTGAGCAATGAATTATACATATAAACAAATATGGCTCATCAACTTTCCGGTAATGATGAGCATCTTAATGGAGCAGTTAATCAATATAACGGATGCTGTCTTTCTAGGTCACGTAGGCGAGGTGGAATTGGGAGCATCCGCTATTGCCGGAATTTATTATCTGGCGGTCTATATGCTGGGCTTCGGGTTCAGTATTGGATTGCAAGTAATGATTGCCCGTAGAAACGGGGAGCAGAATTATAAGGCAACCGGAAAGACTTTCTTTCAGGGGCTATTCTTTTTATTGGGATTAGCCGTCTTGCTTTGCCTATTGATTCATGCCGTTTCTCCTTATCTATTGAAACGATTAATTTCCTCGCCGGAGATTTATCAAGCGGTAGTCCGCTATTTAGACTGGCGCAGCTTCGGGCTGTTGTTCTCATTTCCTTTTCTGGCTATCCGGTCTTTCTTCGTTGGGATAACGCACACGAAAGCCTTATCGTGGTCGGCTGTTACTGCGGTGACGATTAATATCCCGCTGAACTACTTTTTAATATTTACACTGGAATTAGGCATTTCGGGAGCAGCCATCGCTTCATCTTTAGCGGAAATGGGTTCTTTGATTGTGCTTTGTATCTACACAAAAGCGAAGATTGACAAAGACAAATACGGATTGAAGCCCGTTTATGATGGATGGTTACTTATCAAAGTCCTGAATCTGTCTGTGTGGAGTATGCTCCATGCTTTTATCAGTGTAGCCCCTTGGTTTCTATTTTTCGTGGCAATCGAGCATTTAGGGAAAACAGAGTTGGCTATTTCCAATATCACCCGAAGTGTATCAACAATATTTTTCGTAATCGCCAATTCCTTTGCTGTCACTACGGGTTCATTAGTGAGTAATGCTATTGGAGCAGGAGCGAGAAACGAGCTTTTCCCGATCTGTCACAAGGTTCTGAAATTAGGTTATGCCGTTGGCATCCCATTCGTAGTAGTAGCTTTGCTCTGTAACCGTTGGATTGTCAGTTTCTACACCGATAATGAGCTATTGATAGAATTAGCATTTGCTCCTTTCGTGGTGATGCTATTGAATTACACGTTTGCACTACCCGGCTATGTATATCTTAACGCGGTCGGAGGAACGGGGAAAACCAAAATCACCTTTCTGTTTCAGGTGACAACCACCTGTGTGTATTTAGTATATCTCTATTGGTTGAGCTTCTGTATAGATGCATCTTTACCCCTCTACTTGACAGCAGAATATCTATTTGTGATCCTGCTGGCACTGCAATCTTTTATTTATCTGAAAAGTAAACACTATTAAAAACGAATCAAGTTATGATGACAAAAATATATCCACGTACCGGAGATAAGCAAACAGTCTATCTGAATGCCGTGATTAAAGATCCACAAATTGAGGTAGGCGATTATACCATTTACAATGATTTTGTAGCTGATCCCTTGCTATTTGAGAAGAACAATGTACTTTATCATTATCCCATTCATCAGGAGAAGTTAATCATTGGCAAGTTCTGTTCTATTGCCTGTGGCACGAAGTTTATGTTTAATTGTGCCAATCATACATTAAAATCTCTGTCTACCTATACCTTCCCTCTATTCTATGAAGAATGGGAATTGGAGAAGTCGAATATTACTACTGCATGGGACAATAAAGGCGATATTGTGATCGGCAATGACGTATGGATCGGCTACGAAGCTGTGATTATGGCAGGGGTTCATATCGGTGATGGTGCTATTATTGCCGCACGTGCCTTAGTGACGAAAGATGTCCCTCCTTATACGATTGTGGGCGGTACTCCTGCTAAAGAAATTCGTAGACGCTTTGATGCAGAGGTGATCCAACAACTGCTAAAGTTAAAATGGTGGGATTGGTCTACCGATAAAATCCGTCAATGTTTGCCCTATATTACAGAGGGTAAACTAGATGAATTACTTGCCATGAAGAAAGATAGATTATGAACTATATAAAGGAAACGATTGACAAGGATTGATGCAAGTTTCAGTTCTTCTGTATAGCTACATTTCGCTATTTTAGAACTCATGCCAGTGGATTATATTTGTAAGAAGCAGGAATTTGAAGTTCACCATTTCTGGAATTGCGACCAATAAGGCTGAATACCCCTTGAATCATTCTGATTAGCAGAGGAACTACAAACAAAACAAGAAATCATTCAGCATACAAAGCTAGTGCTTTGATATATATAATTTATTCACAATTAAATTTTATGCCTATGAATGATTTATTGAGAACGAGTTTTTTCATCTTACTGGCTGACACCTCACAAGAAGTTATTAACACAGAAATGCAAGATGCTTATGAAGATTTTGTGAAGCAAATAGTAACAATTAGCAATTCGGAAGATTACACTCATATCTTCCGGATGCTTAATCTCACCCGTATTGAGATAGCCCCATTAAAGGGGTTGTGGATCACCCCGAAAAGTTGTGGAACTACGCATAAATATTTTTGAGTCTAAA
>MJGMD1__coassemble_2707_pt1 | contig 9484 bp, 7 predicted proteins | sample MJGMD1__metabat2_low_PE_010 | metagenome-assembled genome bin MJGMD1 | reverse complement strand
GATGATAAAATCAATACTTTCTTGCTCATAATTATCTATTGTTTAAATTGTTGTTTTTCATGTTACAAAGGTATGTGGTTAAGAGAATATACTTAGTAGATAAATCACGGAGAATATAACCCGAATTACAGATTCTGCAATTAGGCGTCTACCTGCTGTTCGGCCTGGTGGATTCAATTGGCAGTAGGAGGTGCGATACTGGGTATCGGCGTGGTTTTATCATGAACTGAATAAGGTGTACGGCTATAATTACCTCGACTGGTTGCCGACAAGTGATTATACTCTGCGGGAACAGTTCACCTTTGAAACTTACATCAACACTCCCGAAAAAACTCCGACTGCGGAGTTTATAACAGATATTTATATCCCTATTACAAAAAAAGAAACATGAAATACTTAAACCAAGAAATAGAAAATGAATTAAAAAATCATGGAGCAGGACTGGTTCGCTTTGTCGGCATATCACATTTGGACGAAAGGCAAAACAGACAACTCCCGAACGCCATTATTTTTGCGCTTCCGCTCACCGCAGAATATCTTAAAACGGTATTTAATATTCCCGACTACGTACAAGCACGGATAGCGGATAATTACAATTTCACTGTACGCGGACGGCTTGTACCTGCTTTTCGAAGCTGAGCTCTTTGTGGTCTTTCACGCCTTTGGTATCGAGCGTTTAGCGGAAGCTGGCCTGAGGGTAATAAACCGTAGCTCGGCTGTTGAAAGATTTTTTCAGAATGGCAGGTACATGGCATGTTCAATCGGAAGTTCTCCGGTTAATACCATTTTTATATTTTTCAACCTGCGAGTCAGGACTGTTTTTAATTGATAAATAATTAAAATGCAAAAAACGGACGTACATTCCAATAAGCTTTTTTATCATATCCTTGCAAACAGACTCTACTCCAATCAGGATATTCAGGGTCATCAATGTGCCAAAGTAACATCCAGCATCTATTTTTATCATATTGGGAGCTGCAACTGAAGCCAAGTCTGTAAGTACTACTAAGCTCCGGTAACGAATTACCTACTTTAGATAACTGTATGGTTAATTTATCCAGCGTTTCTTGCCCCCATCCTGTGTCATTTATGCCATTAGCTGTCTCGTTTCGAAAGTCTCTCGGAGATTTTTTACAAATATTCACCAACACATCAAACCATTGACCGATACTCGGCATGAACCATGGACTGCGCTTAAGCCCATCAGGAATTTTGTCACTGTCCCTATATTTTTTTATCAATTCAAAAGCACCGTAACTACCCGATTCATCAGCAGTATAATTCTTCAACATTTGTTCTGTTTCAGAGTAACCGTTCATATTCTCCTCAATTTTATCATCTTTTGTCATTGGAGTGATCCCTGCTTCGATTTGTCCTATTTTCCCCCAACAACTGGTTCCTAAATTTTTCAATCCCATCACATAAGCATGATTCCAACCTTTATCATTACATACTTTATCCGTCATTTTTGTGGGATCACAAGTGATAATCATACCAATACAGGGGTTATCGTCCTTATTGTATGGAATTTTGTTTCCTTCCGCTATCAAATCTCCGGGATAGATTCCTCCATTATTGAAAACAAAGTCACCGGGCTGCAAATTGCGTATTTTTGTTTCTCCTTCCTGAATATTGATCCTGTGGCATTCGCCGCCTTTCAATGCAGAGAGGGTGTCGGATTCATAGGATATATTAGCTCCTGTGGTTCCCACATACTCCACTTTTATTTTTCCGGGGAATTCAAGGGGAGTTTTCACAATGTACCTGTATCCGTATGCTTCCGGAAGCCTGAAAGACTTGATTATTTCATAATTCATTGTAAAGGTCGGTTCCGAAATGGGAGATGAATAATTGTAACCATCTTCGGTAACATAATGCGTACTGTGGGCTTTCACTTCAATCATTGCCATGCGGTGTCGCAATGTAAAGGCAAGGATGGGCTTTCCACTGCTTTTGACAATGCTTGCTGTGCCTGTCATCAGGTCGGATGCGGTGTAGTTTTCCAGAGTACTTTGGTCTTCGAGAGGAATGAATGCATCAATGATAGCCTGTTCGCTTGCTGCCCCGTCCATAGTTTCGGAATAAGGATAATAAGCTATATAAGTCATTTCTTTATAATTATAGTGGTAAACAAGGTTCCCGGCATCTACAGGAACCCATGTTTCATCCTTGTACTGATAGGGTATATTTTCATCCATTACAATACCGTCTGTTGTAATAGCGAATAAACCGATTTTGTCTCCTTCAGTGAAGGAGGTAGAATAATTTGTATCGGTAGTGCGGGATTTTGGATTGGTGGATGAAAAACTTTCCACCGTGACTAATATCTCAAGAGGAGTTCCTTTTTCTTGTAGGTGGATTTCCTGTTCTTCCCGGCACGATGAAACAAGGAATAACAAGGTTATGATGATGAAAATAAGATTATATTTCATTTATCGTATTTTTTAATCGGTTACTTTTTGAAAGGTCAATATGCTGCGGACGTTATTCCTTACATCCTTTGTTTGCCTATAGCCGGCCATGTTTCCGGTTTGAAATTGGATGTAATGAGCTTCGGTATCACTTTTTTGTGAACTCGACCAACATCTGCCCGGTGGAATATTTATTCCTCCGGCTTTTTGTATATTAGCGTGTACTATTTCGTTACGGTAATAATACCTAATGCTATCGATTTCATAAAAACCGCTACCATGAGATGAATAAACAAACCTTAGTTGTGCTATGGAAGGCATATACCATGTGCTGGCTTTGATACCATCTTCTTTAACTGTAGTTTTTGCATATTCAACAGCTTTGTCAAATGCTACATAATTGGTATCCTTAAGTGCCCGTACTGTTTGTGTATTAGTATATCCGTTGAATGCAAAATCCTTTTTGTAGTCAGTTTGAGACATGTCTGCCACATTTTCCATAGGCCCCCATCTTACCTCTATTGCAGCATGCTGTAATGCAACAACATATCCGTCTATATGTGTCATTCCAAAAGAATTGTCGTAGTTTGCCACATCGTCTCCTTCTCCTTGTCCTACATAGAATACAATACCGATACAAATTTTGCCTGCAACAGGCGACATTTTTTCAAAATCGTAAAAATCGTTTCTCATCATATCCGCTGTTTGCTCTCCTGTAACTGCATCTTTACTTATGACGGATTGGCGTAAACCTCCGTCGCTGGTGGTTCCGTCGCTGTAATAGTAGTCGCCTATTTTCAAATCGTCTGCCGTATAGTCTTCTACATTTATTATAGTGTTTTTCACTGGAGCTTCTGTACTCCAATCTTCAATCACTCCGGCAGTGACGGTTACGGTTTCATCGGATAAATTCAATGTATAAACCACATTTGTTCCTGCTTCCCAAAGCGGGGTGGCGGGCAATGCTGCTGCGGTGATTGTTTTAGTAAATACTTCACTTCCGCTGGTGGTCTTTACTTTATAAGTTATGTCGTAAGTGGCAGCAACCGTTTCTGTGGGTAACAGATAAAAAGTGGCTATCTCTGTCTCTGCTGTTGTTACATCGAAAGTAAGGTTGCCGGCTGCCGGTTCATATCCGTGACTACCCGACACTTTTTTCCATAACAAGCCGCCTTCCTTGAATTGAAGCTGTCCGGTGGTAGCTGCATGGATGGTGAGTGAGGTTATCTCTTTGGCGTATTTGCCACCGCTTTTCACTCTGAAAGCCACTTTGGTAAGCGCATGGTGCATTCTGAAACTCACATTGCCATTGTTCCGGTCCATTACCGGAGATGCGATCAGAAAATCAATCTGGTCGTTTTCGGCTTCCGGTACGGTATAACTCAACACCGGAAACCCGCTTGCTGTCTCTTTGTCAGGAAAGGAAATGTTGCTGCTTCCTGCCTCATTCATATAAGGAGCATAAGCAAAGAAACTGATTCTATCTGCTGTTGAATTGTCCGGCCAGAACTTGACCGGACTATAAGACCATGTGCCGTCCGGTTGCTTTGCAACAAGCTGGTTATACATGAAATTCGGCGTTGCGGTACCTTCATTGAAATTCCCGTGTGTGAAATATGCAAACACGCCGATATTCTCAAGGTCGGCAGCTGTGGTGTATTCCTTAGCAGACCTCGTTACCGGGACATCCCCTGAAAAGCTGATAGGGATATTGCCCTGTGGAAGTTCATTCGTACTTTCTTCTCCGGTGCAAGCCCCAAACAACAAAGGTAATATAAGGAAGATACCACATAACCGCTTCATCCTTATGCTTCCTGTTTTTCCTTTCATACTTCTTTTTCTATTTTGTTGTACGTCCGTACTTTCTTTTAGTCATAGTGACCGGGAAGGGAGATTCAACCCTGTCCGGCCTGTTTTCTGCCCATTGGCAGTATTTATCATATTCAGACTACAAAAGGAAATTATTGCTTTACATCTATACCTTTCTCGCTTCCAGTAGTCCAGTCTTCCATTTTATCATCCACCTTAATCGTGATGGCGTTCATCTTGATAGTCAGTGTATAGGTATGTGCCGTTCCTTTTTGGAAAGTTCCTTTGGGCAGTGAGACTTCTTTATCTGTTACGGTACTTTTCAGATTAGTGGTTTCGGTCACCCTTGTCACGACATCATAACTGATTTTCAGTTTTAAGTCTCCTTCTTTATTTGTACCGGTTGTACCCACCGGAATAAAGTAAAGAGCTTGATCTTTTGGGAACAAAGCGGCTGCTTTCGTATCATCTTTTTCACTTACATTAATAGAATTTTCCGTATATCCCCATGAATCAGCGGTTTTTCTATCCAAAAATTCACTTAGGTCTTGCTCAGCCGAAAAGTAGGATGCGTCAGGAGTTACAGCCTCCCAAGTATTGTTATCGAATTTATAAACCGCCTTGTTATAAAGTGTTGTATTTCCCGGATCTAACTTTAGTCCAGTTACAAAGATTTTGGTATCATCACCCAAGTCCGTATCCGGCTTCACCTTGATATTGGCTATTTTAGTAAGTACGTGGCTGAATTTGAATTGAACCGTTCCGTTATTATCTTCACTATAAGTTTGGTCTTGTATGGCAGTACGGCAATCCGTTACCAAATCTACCATATCTTTCCACTCAGTATTTATCTCAAACGTTATTGTCGGAGCGCCTTTATCACTCTGTCCCGATAAAATTATTTTTGGGTCTGTTCCATCTTCCGGCTTGGATTCATAGGGCGCATAAGCAAAGAATGTTATTTTATTATTATCTGCTGGCCAGAAACGCAAAGGCGTATATCCCCAGCTACCGGATGAACTTTCACCCGTCCATGTGGCATGTGCATTGTACATGAATTCGGGTGTTTTGTTTTCTTTTTCTTTACTCCATCCCTCACTACCTGTCTGATAGGCAAAAATACCGAAACCGGCACCGGTTCCTTTAAGTGTGGACGTTGTGGTTTCCGTCCCTCTGGTCTGTACTCCCGTATATACGTCCAGTCCTATTGTCCGGTTCGTATCAGGGTTCATCTCTGTCACTTCATTCTGTGAGCAACCTGCTATGGTCAGTGCTGCCATCGCCATCAATAAACTTTTCACTTCCATCTTCTACTTTTCTTAAATTAATATTATAACTATCCATATCTGTCATATATCCAAATCACTATTCACTTCATCACCCCATTCATCCACATCGGCATCAAAGCCCGAACTGCCTTCTGTTCTTACATTCGGCACGGTCTTTTCACATGCCATGTCGATAAAAATGCTCATCGTTCCGTCCCCTTCATCCAGCCGGCTTATTGTCAAGTCGTTAAAACTCTCTTCAAATGTGGTTTTCCCGTCTACCAGCTCCGCTTTCAGATGCAGGTTGTGTGGAATCTCTATATCAAAGCCGAACACGCTGACAGTGGAACTCAGTGTTCCTTCCGTCAATGAGCCGGAATCATAGACGGGGTTGCTCAAGCGTAGCTCTTGTGTCACCGTCTTTTCCGAAGCCTGCCCCGAAACAAGAAATACGGATTCCGCAATGCCGTCCAACTTGCAGGTGGCGTTTCGTACGTTGTTCATTCCTTTGATACGGATTTTAACCGTTATCTTTTGAGTCAGCTTTTTGGGGATGAAGCACAGGTGGCAACCGTTTTCATTCCCGGCAGAATTTCGGTTGCCCTGTTTGGTAATGGCCGGCGAATAATTTTCCAACATATCGGAAGTCACTTCAAAGCCTTCGATACAATCGGCGGCAAGTTCGTCAGGACTTTCCGTGATGATTCTTTCAGGGAATGATTCGTTCCTTGTTTCTATGTTCTTTGCATGGGCTTCCAGTGTCCGGTAGTTTTCTTCTCCTCTGAAGCCAAGGTTGCCAAAATCATCGAATGAACGGTTGAAAAGGATGACGTTGTAACTTCCTTCTTTCAAGCGCAGGGTCTTGTATGTACGGTCACCCATCAGTGCCACAATGGGACTGCCGCCATCAGTGGGGTAGAATATGGCCGTGGCACCATAGTCTTGCTCCTTTTCATTCAGTCCTGACTGGCTCCAATCGGCACTGATTGTTATTGCCGCTTCGAGCGAATAAGTCAGTTCGCGTCGGTCACAGGCAACCAACAAAAAAACAAAAAGGAAAAGGATATACAGTGTCGGGGATATTCTCACTTTGCGCCTCCTTTCTTTACCTTGCGGTTGAGCAGCCACACCAGTGATATTTTCGCTTTCGTGGGACCGAACCACGTATATTTACCATTCTCCTGCCACAACAGGGTATGGTAATTGTCACGGGCGTGATAGTGGCGGTAGTCCGTGCGTAGCAAGCCTATCCCGATGCTAAATTCCAGATGAAGATTGCGGGCAATGTGTGTCGCCCATCCATAACTGATACCAGCCGCAATGAAGAACTCACCCTGATAGCCGTTCTCTTTCCATTGCAGGTCGTATTTGCCCCCTCCGGCATAAAGTCCGGCAAAATGTCCCGTCAGTACCTCACGATGCTCCCGGCTCCGGGAGCTGCCCAGCCAGTAACGGCCTTCCAATCCTCCCGAAAGTATTTCGAGGCAGTACCGGTTATCCTTCAGCAGCCACCATGGGAACATGTAATCTCCATTAACGGACCAGCGTTTGCCTATCGGCACTTCGATTTCTATATTTGCCATCAGGGTAGCATCGAACAGCAGATTTGTCTTTAGCGCAAAAAGCGGGCGTTTCGCTTTTTCCGCTAATCCAGAAGTCATGATATTTTTTTCTTTTGCCTCATTTGTTAATTGCGGTATCATCCGGTGTAATTCTATTTTTAGGCTGTCAGGATTTATACGGGCAGCTTCGGGAAGTGTAGGCAGGCTGTCCGGTCTTATCCATACCACGCATACAGCAGCGTTACGCAAGTAGCGCAACAGCCGGTCATGGATATAATGGTAAGGGATACCGTTATCCAGTTTCTTCAGCAATGCCTTACACCGCTCGGAGTCTTTATTACTGTCGATAATTTGGAGGATTTCCTTCCTGCCGGGCAGGTTCCCGTCACTCTCTATCAGCCGCCGGAACTCCTGCCAGTTCTCACCTTGTGGACGTGGATGGATGCGGTATTGGTCAAGGTGGGGATATTTCCAGACCAGATAACCTTTTACTGCTGTCGAACGTTGACATGCCAGCCACTCATTGTAGGCACGGTCACCGTCGGGTGAAGCAAAGGAAAGGATATTGATGGAGTCGATACGTGCGCACAGGCCACGGTCGACAAAAAGCTCGTCAAGATGGCGAAGTACTCTGCCGTTATCCATGTATCCGCTATCTACCAGTGACTTGTCAAAGCGGAAACAGAGCATCATCGGCTTGCCGAATGCTTCTTCAGTCACTCCATCTACCGCATGGCAGTACGGAAGAAGGGTGAACAGCAATACGCAGCAGACAACTCTCCGTTTGATAGACTTTATGTATTTAGATATGTTCATGATTGATCTGTTTTGCCGGTTTACCATTCAGATATTTTAATATCTGCCAGCGACGCGCGGGCCGATTGTTTCAAAATACTTATTTTATCGGCTGTCTGACCATGACAGGTTGAGAATGTTTCAGAAGCGGACGTACTGCAACGGGTAGGTTCATGTATGGTTTGAAGTACGTCCAATAGAGATATTTCCGATAACGGACGGCATAATTCATAAGAAAGAAGTGTTCCCGCCTCTTTGTCCGGCAAAAGGCGGATAAGCCGTCCTTTTTCGAGTTTATCAAGCAACTCCTTCCATTCTTCTTCCGGAAGGGAGAAATTGACCGGTTGCAGAACATTGCCCGAGGAAAGGTAATGCAGCACGGCGATGGCTGTTTGTGTACGTATACGTATAGATAGCATGGTAATTGGCAAACTGTTACTTACCAAGTAACAGACCGTGTTTTTTCCTCCGGGATAAAAAAAAGGTGTTTTTTATCAATTATTTATCAAAAAGGACGTTTTACAGCAGAGTAAAGTGTAAGAAAATGTGTTCCGTTTTTGAAATGTCAGAAATGGATGGAGGCTTTGTGTGTTTTTAGGAATACACGCCGGGGCAATATGTGTTTTTCTCGTGTAGTGTGTCGCTAAATAAATTAAAATGATAAGATTAGTACAGATAAATAAACTTTTATTTGGATTTGTGAAAAGAAATTCAGACCTTCGCCATACAAATCATCTGTTACTTGGTAAGTAATTTAAGTGACCTTTCCCCATCACTTGGTTAGTAATCTGTCCCTATCGGAATAGCCGTCATTCGTTATTTTCAAGCTACTTTCTTTCCTCCGTTACACGCTGAAACTGAGATAATTAGTTCATCATTCGCTGCATCCACCTTTTCATTCTCGAAAGGTTTCAGGTAAGTTTCCGTCACTTTGATGGACGAGTGTCCCAATGCCTTGCAGATAATGCCGATACTCACCCCCGAATGGAATGCCAGCGTAGCCCATGTATGCCGGGGCGTGTACGAACTTAGTTTTACACCGGGCAGCAATAACGACGCTATCCTTTCCAGTTTCAGGTTGAAATTGCGGAGTGCACGTAGATACTCCAGATAAAGTTCCTTGTCTTTTTTCACCTTTCCGTTATCTCTGCCTTGCCCGTCCTTCCGGCCTTGTTCATCTCTTTTACTCCGTCCTTCCTGCCCATCCTCTTCATTCAGAATCGGGAACAGATAAACAGAACCGGGATTCATATTCCTGAACTCTTCCATCAGTCCCGCCGCCTCTTTCGGAATACGAACCGCCATCTGCCGCCCCGTCTTGTGGCGGCTATAAACGATACATCTCCCTTTCACATCCTGCTTACGCAGGTAGGCAAGATCAATGAACGGCATCCCCCGGAACAGGAACATCAGCAGGAAATAAGCCAGCGCGCACCGCACGCCTCCCGGCAGTTCCTCTATATCGGTGTGCAGCAATGTATTCATCTGTTCCGCTTCCAGTGCCCGCTTGGTCTGCGACTCCACTTTCGTGTACACGTCATCGAACAGCTTCGAGTTGTAAGCCAGCACCTTTTCATCGGCCAGCCGATTGTACACCGCCTTCAAATCACGCATGTAGGTAGAGATGGTATTGAGGCTC
>MJGMD1__coassemble_2523_pt1 | contig 11172 bp, 9 predicted proteins | sample MJGMD1__metabat2_low_PE_010 | metagenome-assembled genome bin MJGMD1 | reverse complement strand
GTATGGATCAACCGGAAAAAATATGGAGAAAGCATAAAAAAATAACCGTCTACAGTACAAAGGATTAAAAATTAAATGAACGGAGTTGGACATGCCCGGCTTGTAGCACTCACCATGACTGGGACCACAATGCCGCTTGCAACATCAAAGAATTTGGCTTGGCACTCCCACGTTCCGTGGGAATGTCAAGCCTGTGTGGAGTACCCTCTTGTGGATGACCGACCTCGTGCACTAAAAAGCAATGGCGGGAAGAAGCAGAAAAAGCTAGGAGGCATAGGTATCTCTGAAGCTGCTAAGTCTTTAGCTTAGTGGCAGTTCACTGAGCAACTTGAATTTGCGCGAAAAACATACTTTTAATTATTCTGAATTCAGCTATTCAAAACTGGTTTCTACTCCATCAATTAAGAATGTTATAGTTGTATTTTCCTTCATCAAAACTGATTAAAACCGGATAAGGCAAATTCAGAATAATAAATTTTTCTTTTTACCATATTTTCTGATACTTTTCAAATATTTTTATTCAACAAGGTGGACATACATAAAGAAAAGCTAAAAAATGTCTTCATTCATGCAAGGACATTCAGAGAATAAAACAAATCAAGGCAGCTAACTTGCAACAAATTAGTTGCCTTAATTTATTTTAGATTCCAAATACCCCTAAATAGCAATGGTTACAACAGATCTGGGTGGTATGGTGAGCATCGATAGCTTTTTAGTACCTATATATTCCAGATCCTTATCAATAGAAGTTACGTACATTTTCCCTTCTACTGAATTGTCACACTTCACTCCTACATTTTTTTCTTTCTGATCGTAATTCACAAATACCAGTACAACTTTATTGCCATCTGTGTATGCGGAGCTCATTAAGGAAGCCGCCGCTTCTATATCCGATATTTCCTGATTAACCGGAGCGATCGAAATACGCCACATGCCAGGGCGAATAAAGAAACTGAAGTTCCCTGTAGCCCATAACATTTTTGTCGGGCAGATAATGCCGTCATATTTGAGAGTTTCGCTTTTACAATTTGCCTTGGGCTTTAGTTGGATGGGGACATCCTCACCCAAGGAAACAGCGGTCCACCACTGCCAGGCAGATGCATTGGCTACAGCCAGGTCATTGTGAATGATTCGGGCAACATACAACCCCAGGTTTATACTTTTGGTTGCAGAAGCCGGACCGGAGGTTTCATCATTCTTCTCCAGAATACAGTATTCTGAAGCCCAAAACTTGGTCCCATTGTTTTTAGCGGACAAGGCCGTCCTTATCTTTTCTCTCATACCGACCAGGGTTTCCACCGGATATGCGCTCCAATAATCATGCCCGGATATGCAGTTATATACATTCTTCATACTCATAACACCATACCCTCCATTCCGGGAAAAGAATTCTTCAATCAGGTTGTCCGGCACTATCCGGTTTGTGTCACAGTCAAAAAAGTACTTCAAGTCTGCTGCTTCTCCAAAAATTATCTTAGAAGGCAGGCCGTATTTGGTTATCGCTTTATCCAGTTCCGTGAGTAAACGGAAGGCATCGTCGTTTGTCGCAAAGCTGCCTTCCTGATTCTTGTTTGTACTCCAGTCCACTTGAGGCTCGTTTATCGGACTGATATACCTGACGTTGAACCCTTCAGCGATGAAATGTCCTGCCGTTTTTACCAGAAATTCAGCAAAATCAGTGAATTTATCATTTTGCAAGTTGATGCAACGCATGTCCGGCGACAGTGTGGAGGCGCTTCTGGTCATAAAGTACGGAGCAGAGTTGGTGAAAAACAAAAAATCGTCAACTCCCCTCTTCCTGGCTGCCTTCATAAACCATTGCTGCCCCGCTTGCTTGGTGAAATCGTAATTTCCGTCGGGCGACAGAAAACATTCCGTTCGATTCCATAGGCTCACTACATCATGGGCTTCTCTGTTTTCATAGCTTCCCGCACCTATGTTCACTCTCCAACTGCTCAATCCGATACCTATCGGATTCCCTCCTTCATCCACCTTGGTACTGAAAAGCAAATCCGCTATTTTTTCCCGTTTCTTAATAGGCCAATACTTTCCAATAAAATCAGAACGCCAGGCATCCGAAGCTCCGAAATTATCAATAACCTGATACTTAACGTCTTTCTTTACTTTGAACTTGATTGACTCATAATCCTTCCCAAAAGCAAAAGCTTGCCCTACACAAAGGAGAATTATAACAAAAATATATTTCATTCTATTTATCATTAGTCGTTTATTTGAAATTCGTTTGTTTCAACTTGGGATTTCTATCCAGTTCTGATTGAGGAATGGGCAAATAGGTATTTTTAGCCGACCGGATCTCCAATACTACCCGGTTTTCCTCTCCGGGCTTAATCACGGCTCTTTCTTCTTGCGGGATGGAAGTATCCATGGTAACCGTTCCATAATTTGTGGCGTAGATAGGTCCGTTCAGAACGTCTAAGGCAATCCCCCATCTGACGATATCACTCCGTCTTAACCCTTCGAACGCGAATTCCACACGACGCTCTCTTCGCAAAAGTTTACGTAAGTCCGCTTGAGAAGCATATTTTGCCCTGTCTACGTCAGGCATACCGGCACGACGACGGATTTGATTCATTAATTTATAGACTTCATCAAAATCTTTATTGAGTTCAATTAAGGCTTCAGCCTTGGATAACAGGACTTCCGCATACCGGAAAACAATGAAGTCGAGCCCCGTGTTGTTTATGTCCGAGTATTGCGTGAGCGGCGACATATACTTACAGCAGGTATAACCGGACTGTGAAGCATTACGTGAGTCGTTGGCATTATCTTTGTTAGATTTGCCATCGATTGTTTTATCCAATGTATTATAGATTCTATAAACACCGTTCGGATTGACCCAGTCAGCGCCCGAGTATAAAATGGTAGCGTAGAAACGGGGATCTCTACCTTTGTAGGGGTGAACCGGATCGTATTCTCCTATCTTTTCCGCTTCTTCAATGGTCAGGCCGGATGCCATTTCATAGGCATCCACCAGACTTTGAATGGGGACAAATGCAGACCAGCCGCCATCGTTTGCATTACAAAATTCAATAATAGTCTGGTTCTTATAATCATTTTCTACTTTCTTACCAGCCAGAATGATTTCGCAATTGTCCTCATTCGCTTCTTTGAACAAATCGGCATATGGATTTGAGCCGGCTTTATATAAATCGTAGATACCCAAGTTAGTAATTGCATCGGCAGCAGCGATGGCATCGTCGTATTTCTTGTAATATAGGCAAACGCGCATTTTCAGTGCTAATGCCGCTCCCCGGGTGATACGTCCGGATTCTTTGGGGGTAACATCCAATGCGCCTTCCGCAGAGATATCGTCCAATTCATCCAACACAAACTTAATAACATCCGCTTCCGCAGTAGCAGGAACTTTGGATTCATCCAGATTAGAGACTACACCTGTTATCAGGGGGATATCTCCATAAGCGGTAGCCATCATGTAGTATCTCCAGGCACGTAAAAAACGAACCTCATTCCGAAGTTGCACCAGCCGTCGGGCATCTTTAAAGGGAATGTCAGTCGTTTCTGTCAGACTCAGGAATTTATTGCAGCGGGTAATCAGTGTATAATCGAACCAGCCGATTCCCGGATTTGAGTGTGTCGCTTTTCCGTTGGCGTAGGCAGACCAGTTGGTGTTGATAGCACAATACCCGTTATCACTCAAAACATCGTTGTAAACAGTAAAATTCTGGTCTACATAACTGTCATAGCAACCAACCGCCAACATCTCAATATCTTTCTCTGTTTTAGGAAATGTCGCGGTAGATAAGGCGTCTTTGGGGTTCCGGTCTAAGGAACAGGAAGCAAAGCTAATACTTATAGCCAATATTAATAGTATATTTTTCATAATGATTCATCTTTTATAATTATAATGTGACAGAGATTCCTACAGAATGGGTCGTAATATGAGGATAGTAGGCACCCCACCCACCGGGTGCTTCAGGGTCGATGCCTTTTGCACACTTTTTGACAGTAAGCAGATTCTGCCCACTATAATAGATGCGTACAGAGTTAAATCCTATGTTCTTGATCCAGTATTGTGGCAAAGTGAAACCTATTTGCACATCCTTTAAACGTAGGTAATTGGTATTAACCAGCCAAAAATCGGAAGTCGTCACTTCAGGCATATTGTAAGTCCTGAACTTGGACGCTCTCGGCCATTTGTTGGTTGGATTTTCAGGTGTCCAGCGTCCTAACCATAAGGTAGACGGATGTCCGGAATCGCCATTGAACTCACCATACATCTCATCCGTAAAGTACCTGGACACTCCGGCAGCTCTTTGAAAGAATAGGGAAGCATCGAAAAATTTCCATTTGGCCCCTAAGTTTATGCCGAATGTGTACTTGGGATTCTCGGAGTTCAAAATAACTTTGTCCTTCTCATCAATTATTCCGTTTTTATCTCTGTCTACCAATTTGATATCACCCGGAATCAGGCGGGCATTATCAATCATACTATATTTAGGCGCATTTTTTACTTCCTCTTTAGTCTGGAATATACCGTCCGATTGATAGCCATAGAAGGCTTGATAAGGATGTCCTACCATAGTGATGGTACGACTTCCTATCTGGGTATCCAGGTCACCCAGTGACAATACTTTATTTTTATTATAAGAGAAATTCATGCCTGCATTAAATGTCACTTTACTTATCTGTTTGCGATAGTTCAGAAGCATTTCGACACCTTGATTGCTCATCTTTCCGATGTTATCGTAGTATCCTCCATATCCGAATGTGGTAGGTACGTTAACCTGCATCAGGATTCCGGTAGTTTTACGACTGTACCATTCAATGGTCATAGACAAAGCGTCAAACAGGGTCATGTCGGCTCCTACCCCCCATGTATAAGTCGTTTCCCACGACAAATTGTTTATCTTGTTATTGGTTTGGGCAGCACCACCTGTGATGCTATTGTTGAAAGGATACTTGGGAGTGGTTGCATAAGTATTGATATAAGGATAATAGTCATTGGGAATTGCCTGATTACCTAATACTCCCCATGACCCTCTCAACTTAAGGTCGGATAGAATCTCTCTGGTATTTTCCATGAAAGGTTCGTTTGACAATCGCCACGCGCCGGAGAATGAAGGAAACCATCCCCAACGGTATCCCTTGGCGAAACGTGAAGAAGCATCCCCCCTTAGATTTACCTCAAAGAGATATGTATCGGCATAATTGTATTTCGCCCTACCGAAAACAGAGTTCATGGCAAGTTCACGGGTATATCCGCTGTTAGTCATTCCTACCACGGAACCGCCATTGAGATCAGTAACGTCAGGAGAAGGAAACCCTTTTCTATACGCTTGGGTCTCTTTATACTTATACAATTCGGAATGGAAACCACCGAAAATATTAACCGTATGTTTCTTTGCAAAAGTTTTGTCGTATGAAATCAATACGTCTGCTTGTGAACGGATGTCTTTGTAGTAAGATTGAGTTAGTTGGGTGGGCCCATCGTATTTCGCCTCATTATATTGTATTTCTTTGCGGTACAAATTGTAATCTTGGTTCTTCACGTAATATGAACCGTTGACCTTAGCCGTGAGACCATCCAGTATGTCATACGAGAACTCCGCATAGGCTGTCATATAATCGTTCAATCTCTCTCCTTTGGCACCAGAATCCTGAAAAGCAATAGGATTACCATCACTGATAGTTCCGTAAGTACCGTCCTGATTTTTGTAGGGCACCATAGGAGATATGCGGTTCACTTGTCGGTAAGTTTGTTCGCTTGTACCCGAATCCCAGGAAATAGGATTGGTCGGTTCGAATATCCGCGTATTTACATAATCAAGATTTACCTTGGATTTAAGTCTTTTATTTATTTTTATATCCAGATTTACCCGTACATTGAACTGTCGGTTTGATGCATTCTTTACAATCCCATCTTGTTTGGTATAGCCTAATGATGTTCTGTAGTTCACCCATTCCGATCCTCCGCCAATACTTAAGTTGTGGCGGTTAGTAAATCCGGAACCAACAAAAAACAGGTCGTTCCAGTTTGTATTGGGATGCCCGTACGGATCCGAGCCGTCTGCATACAGCTGAATGTCTTGTGTAGAATAAGGCATACGCTTGGCAGCTTGCTCCGGAGTAGCCCCTTCGGATATGGCTCCCCAGTATTCCGATTCATTAGTAAGCTGCGCCAATTCGGCAGAACTTGTGCGAGGCATCAATTCTGAAGGGGACGACCAGCCGAACAGCCCGTTATAATTGATTTTAGGTGCTCCTTGTTTACCTCGTTTAGTCGTGATAAGTATTACACCATTAGCTGCTTTGGAACCATAGATAGCAGCAGATGCCGCATCTTTTAGGACAGAAATACTTTCAATGTCCTGTGCATCTACAATATTCATGTCTCCTTCTATTCCGTCAATCAAAACCATCGGAGTTGAAACATTGAATGACCCTACTCCCCTTATAAGTATCTTACCGGCATCCATACCCGGCTGTCCGCCACTATTGGTCACGGTCATACCCGGAACAAGTCCTTGCAATCCTTGAGACAGGTTGGATATGGCACGGTTAGATAAGGCATCCGCACCGATGGTTGCGACCGACCCGGTCAGGTTTACTTTTTTCTGGTTTCCATAGCCGACAATGACAACTTCATCAAGCCTTTGGGTATCTTCTTGTAATTTAATAGTAAAAGAAGACGAGTTACCTACCGTTAAATTCTGCTCTATATATCCTACATAAGAGATTTGGAGAACTGATGTGGAAGATACTTGTAACGTAAACCTTCCGCTCAGGTCTGTAATTGTTCCGTTACTTGTCCCCCTTTCCATGATATTTACTCCAATCAACGGTTCTCCGTTAATGTCTTCCACTATTCCTTTTATAGCTCTTGACTGCTGGTTTTTCTGCTGGCTGCTCTCCATTACTTTTTCATTTCCAGCTCTGTACAAGACAATGTGTTTGCCGTCAATAACATGCTTAACACCCTCTTTTTCAAAGATCCGGCCCAGAATTTCATCTATCGGCCGGTCACTTACCTTAATGGATACAACCCTGTTAGCATTTATTTGCTGAGGATTATAAGTGAAGTAGAATGAACTTTTTTGTTCAATAATGGAAAGTAACTTCTGCACAGATACATTTTCCACATTTAGCGACATTTTGATTGACTGTGAATAAGTCATGGAGGCATTGACCTGCAATGTTCCCATTAATAAGATCAAGAAAACAGATCTTAGGCTGAATACATTTTTGGGGAGCCATGAGGGTTTTCTTATACCCCATAGCATGTTTTTCTTAATAAAATTCATATATTTGTGGTTAAAATAGTTAGTACTGATTTTGGGTTTCTAAAAAAGGTAACGTACTAAGTCCGAACCGGAGATGTTCCCAGCATCTTCGGTTCTTTAGTTTAATCGGTCAGTTCATCATAGGCGTACTATTTTAAAGGTTTATATATCTTAACTTCCTGCTCTTTGATACTATAGTCCAGTTGGCGGGTTTCTTTTAAAAGTTTTAATACATCTTTTACGGTTGTAGCCTTTTTAAAATGGCAGGTAAATATCTCACAAGCCAATGCCCGGTCTGTGATAGATATATGCACATCAAACTTTCGTTCCAGATCATTGGCGATTTCTTCCAATGTTTGGTTGGTGTAAGCTATTTCACCGGCTATCCAGGATCGTACTTTACTGGCATCAACATTTTTTGTAAGTCTCATTCCATTTTTAGTGGAGTATGATATTTGTTCGTTCGGCCTCAATGTGATCTGATATTGATTGTTGTTGTCTGAAACTTCTACTTTTCCTTCCGCCAAAGTAACTTCTGAAGGGGCACCGGAATAAGTCTTTATATTAAATTTTGTACCTAGTACCTGTACATGGATCAAATTTGACTCTACACAAAAAGGAGATTTTGCATTGTGTGCTACTTCAAAATAACCTTCTCCCTCTAATTTCACGAAACGTTTTTCTGCGATAAACTTAGCAGGATAAGTTAATCTGCTTTGAGAATTCAGCCATACTTTAGTTCCGTCGGAAAGAGTTACCGAAGCCCTTTGCCCATTAGGTATTTCGATAATATTCATTTCAACTGTATCCTTATCCATTAACAAATAAAGGCTGACTCCTAAGAATGCTATAAAAAAAATGGCTACCACATACCTGAACCACGAAGGTGTGAGGGATCGTTGACTTTTTACGTGAGTACTTCGCTCTCCTTTATGTATAGAAATAAAACGGTTGTAGGCAGATTCTATCTCTTTTTTCTCAGAAAAACGAAGTTCGTCTTTCAGACTCCAGACATGCTCTATATCAAATAACCATTTTGCATTAGCAGGGTCGGCTGTAATCCAGTCATCAACAATACTTAACTCTTCCGGAGTACAACAACGGGTTAAAAAGCGTATTAAAAGTTCCTCGTTCATTCTTGTTATTTATCTGTTATATAAAGAAGACAATCGAGGCACTGGAAACTACGTAGTATGAAGAGATTTTTATTGGAAAAGAAAAAAAACAGCAAATAATAATAGAGTGTCTTTTAAATCATCCCGAAGACAGAGTATCGCATGGCGTATATGTGTCTCTACCGTACGGGAAGATATATTCATGACATTTGCTATTTCCTTATGCGATAAGCCATGATAATAACATAAGCGAAAAGCTTCTGCAGTCCGTGGAGGGAGTTTTCTTACTGAATTTTCAATTATTTCATGTAAGTTTTGGTCTTGTATCTGCTCGAATACTTCGTTACGGTCCGTACTCTCACAAAGAAAATCAATACGCGCTTTGGCAATACGTATTTGAGCTTCATACTCTTCTATGACACATTGATGCTTGAGGTAGTTCAGACAACTGTTTTGCAGACATTTATAGAGAAAGGATTGTAAGTTTTGAGCGTCAATTAATTCTTTTTTTTCCCAGTAAGTAGTAAATGTATCGTGAACCAGGTCCTTTGCTACTTGTTCGTCTACAAATCGGCAAGCCAAGGCCATCATTTTAGGATAAAAGTATTCGAAGAAAGATCTGAAAGCTGCATGATCTCCTTGTCTCATCTTATTTATATTAATTGATGCCAAATGTGTAAATGTTAAGTTGCTGTTTAAAATAAGCTAAGATCTTTTTCTGAAGCAGTTTTTACACCAATCCGAAAGTCTCTTTATTTAAAGTGACGAAAATATCAGATAAATGCATCAGGCTGATTCAAAAAGGAATCGGTTGGCAATATATAACAAAAGTGTTGAACGTGCAAATACGAAGACAAAAAATATGATTTATAGACCATACAGAATGCTATTTTTATTAAGGAAGCAAGTAATTCTGTAAAATCGGAGAAACCTCCTCTACACTTGCTTTTTCCAAGGCTTTCATATACTCTTTCCTGCATTCAACCGAAACAACCGTCCAGTTGTACCCACCGGATGCGAGCATGGCATTTAGTAGAAAACGTCCCGTTCCCGTCCATGTACGGGTGAATAAAAAGTGCCTAACACGGCTCTCACAGCTGGGTGCAGCTCATTCTTCAACAAATCGAAAAGTATGGGCATGGAATCCCTAACCGCTTTCGGGTTAAGTGGAATGTGCCGTGATCCACGTATATAAATCTATTCGGTGCGATACCCAACAAGATCTTCTCTCTGTAAGATCTCCACCATAACGAACGGCATCCACATTTGTATGTACTAGGCAGAATGATCGATTTTCACCGCTTCTTCAGTGTTCTTTCCTTTCAGTATGTCGGAAATTGTTTGTCTGACAACTTGGAACACCTGAGAATATCCACGTGCCGCCAAAGCATTTTTATGTTTTTTACCCTCTTCATCCAATTTCCAACTTCCAGCATGCACTTTCTCTATCAGCTCCCGAGATACCCTGTACCCCTCAATCGAAAGGGAATGGTAAGCGTCTTCTGAATATTTTTCATCGACGGACCGTAAATATCCCTCCACATCATCAATCTTTTCGGGAACTTCCGGAAACAGCTCCACAACCTTGTCTCTCATGCTCTCCCGCATCAGGCGTAAGCGTATGACATAAGGCGACACCTCATAAGCAACAGGTATTCGTAGCTGATTCTCAAACGGATCTTCTTCCCTTACGTCATACCCGAACCCTTTCATCGTGGAAACGGTGCTGTCGGCGATCTCGTTGTTTCCAATGTTCCGGAACGCCCCGGCCATTCTTCCGGAACGAAGCGAAGCCCCGTTTTTCGTCAGTATCTTCAATATATCGGCTACGTCCCGTATCATAGCCAGACAGGTACGAGCTGATAGCTTTTACACTTGGAAATATCTCGGAGTGACACACACCAAGGCTTCGGCAAGCAAATAGAGATTAAGACCATATTCTGGTGCTTTATACACCAGTTCCTGGATATCGCTTTGAAACACCCAAAGCGAGATATCATACATCAGCTTTTGCGTGTTATTATGGCCTTTCGGTGACTTGATAATCACTTGTAACGGAACGGTCGTTTTCCCCGAATACAGATCCAGAGATTGATCGGCTGTCAAACACCACTGATCTCCCAATCGCACAGCTGCATATTCCGCAATAAAATACCAGCAATGAAGTATACCGCACCGTCGTGTCTCCCTCCATTCCTGGCCTGGCTGCAATATACCAGCCCTTTATTACCTCCTGCAACCAACCGTTATCTAACAGCCGGGGTAAATGTGTCCTCCTTATCTCGGTCGTTCCTTGCAGGATGCCACAACAGTTTTTCCTCCTGAAGCTTTCTTAATTCCTCTAGTGAAGCCACCATTTTCTCCGCCATTGTTACCATAATCGTTTTTATTTAGATACCTGATTGTTTCTGCTACGTGCAAATACTCGTTTTTATAAATGTGTATTGACTCGTTTTTGCGGTAAAAGCACTATATTCTTTCGATAATCACCTGTCAATTAAGTCTTTTTTATCTGAATTATATATAGTGAAGTAAATAGACAGTTCAGAAGCAAATCAATTTGTAATTCATAGTTTTATCAATTATAATTCTATTATTTCTCAAATACAAGATATACAAGAATCTTCAAAACAAATAAAAAGAACAGATAATTTCCTCTCTTGTTCGATTTTATAGATTAGACGTTAACCTATAAAAAAGTTGCAATAAAAACATATTCAAATCCAAGTAAACAAATCCACGATAGCTTTTTGTCATTTTGTCTAAATGTATTCTAAACACCCTTTAGAGTCGTT
>MJGMD1__coassemble_2361_pt1 | contig 13377 bp, 12 predicted proteins | sample MJGMD1__metabat2_low_PE_010 | metagenome-assembled genome bin MJGMD1 | reverse complement strand
CCACAATAAAAATGGAAAAAAAAATTGAAACGTCTGGAGAACCTGTTCGGCGGCAAAGACCCCGAAGTCTCCCTTTTTGAAAAGAAACTTTCATCGATGAGTGCCGGAACGCGCGAAAGACGCTTGAACGAACTTTGCAGCCTTGCTTTCGGGCATTATGAAGAACTTCCCCGCAAATACCGTAAGTTCGTTTATCTTTACCTGAGGCACAACCGTGCCTGCTATGTCGATTATCTGGTGTCCCGTTCCGTATTAGGCAAGTTCCGTTATTCCCTGCACAACCCGGAACTATTGCTGCCCGTGTTGCATGTCTTGGAGAATGCCGACCGTCGCGGACGTATCTCGTATGCACATTTGGCAAGCCTGCTCCTTTTAATCTTTGATTATCCGTATGTGCTGGGAACATTAAAACAGTATCTGTCGCGTATTCCCGAAGCCGAACTTTTGCAGGATTTTCTGGAACTGGTTGCGGAAATAAGGATTCAGGGAGAGAAGAGCCGATTGTAAAATCAAATTAAAAATATACGGAAAACATTTGCATAGTATTCAGGGAAACTGTAATTTTGCACACTGAATTCTGCAGAGGGTAAACAAGTGATACATTGAAGCGTATCCACCCCCGGGACATAACCTGTTATAATAATAAAAACAGATGTACGTAATCGTAGAAATTAACGGACAACAGTTCAAGGCTGAACAAGGAAAAAAATTATTCGTTCACCACATCCAGAACGCTGAAAGCGGTGCTGTTGTTGAGTTTGACAAAGTATTGTTGGTTGACAACAATGGTGAAGTAAAAGTAGGTGTTCCTACTGTTGATGGCGCAAAGGTAGTATGCGAAGTACTGTCTCCGCTGGTAAAAGGTGATAAAGTGCTGATTTTCCACAAAAAGAGAAGAAAAGGTTATCGTAAATTGAACGGTCACCGTCAGCAGTTCACTGAAGTGAGTGTTAAAGAAATTGTTGCTTAACGTTTAAAGGAGAAAAGAAGAAATGGCACATAAGAAAGGTGTTGGTAGTTCTAAGAACGGCCGTGAATCACAAAGTAAAAGATTAGGTGTTAAGCTTTTCGGTGGCGAAGTTGCTAAAGCCGGTAACATTATCGTCCGCCAGAGAGGTACTGCTCATCATCCGGGTGAAAACGTAGGTATTGGTAAAGACCATACTTTGTATGCTTTGGTTGATGGTGTTGTTACTTTCAAAAGAGGTAAAGAAAACAGATCTTTCGTTTCTGTAAAAGAAGTAGTAGCAGAAGCGTAAGTAATTTCTGTAACACGAAATAGAAAACAGGGTATCCCCAAGGGGTATCCTGTTTTTTTATGCCCTGTCGCTTTTAAATAAAAAGAAATCCTGTTTTATAGTATAACACAGCCCTTATATTTGCACCGGATGATACGTCTGCCTGCTTACCCTCTTTTGAATTTTAGTTTATTTTTATTATAAGGTAGCGTATTTGTTTAATTTACAATATTTCTTTGTTAAAAGGAAAATTGCCGGCTTCTTCATGCAAAATAAAAAAAGTTGGCATTTCCTAATCCTGCCCGGACCTTTCCTTTTCGGATGTATCTTTATCTAATCAATTAATATACAGAACTATGGTGTATGCTTATGTAAGAGTCAGTACGGATAAACAGAGTACTGAAAATCAACGCTTCGAGATAAATAACTTTTCGAAAGTCCGAGGTTTTAAAGTAAATAAGTGGGTTGAAGAGACTATTAGTGGTACCACCAATGCCCGTGACAGACAGTTGGGCAGATTGTTAAAGCAGGTTTCAAAGGGTGATATTCTTATTACGACCGAATTATCAAGGCTTGGGCGTAACCTGATGGAGGTGATGAGTATCCTTCATCAATGTATGGAACGGGATATTATAGTGTTGACCGTAAAAGAAAAATATGAATTGGGGAATAACATCAATAGTAAGATACTTGCTTTTGCTTTCAGCCTGAGTGCGGAGATAGAACGAAACCTTATCTCCCAAAGAACCCGGGAAGCCTTGGCGCGCAAAAGGCTGGAAGGGGTGAAACTCGGCCGTCCCAGAGGCAGTGAAGGCGGAAAATATAAGTTGACGGGTAAGGAAAACCTGATATTAAAAATGGTAAAAGAGAAGCGTTCAATGAATGAAATCAGCCAGAAATTGGGAGTGAACAGGCAGACTTTAAGAGATTTCTTACGGATTATTTATCCGAACTGGAGGGAATATAGATATGTTAAGTAAATCAGTCTTTTGTGTCTGATTTATAAGAATGTTAATCATTATTGAAACAAGAAACTGTTTGCTAAAAATGTGTGTTTATGTAAATTAAGTATTTTACAAGGAGAATAGACTGTGAAATCTTTTTGAATGAAGAAGTTAGTGTTGTCTGTTGTATAGGAAGCCGGATAATAAAAGTGTTTTTAATTTTATCTAATAGAAGTTCCATTCATATTGTCTGTTGGAAACCATATTCCTTGGGACGTATTATTTCCCATTGTTTTATAGATTATTATACTATAATTTATTTATAGTAGATAAATATGTTATCTTTGGCAAAATGGTTTTTTCTTATGCGAAAGAACGATTGTGGAATTTTAAAATAGAAAACAGTATGGAAAAAACACTTGTTATCCTGAAGCCTTGTACCATCCAACGTGGTTTGATTGGTGAAATCATCTCCCGTTTTGAAAAAAAAGGTTTGCGTCTGGCAGGTATGAAGATGACTTGGCTGACAGATGAAATTTTGTCGGAACATTATGCCCATCTGAAGGAAAAATCATTTTTCCAGCGTGTGAAAGATGCAATGGCGGTATGTCCGGTAATCGTATGTTGCTGGGAGGGTATAGATGCGGTGCATGTTGTACGCCAATTGGCAGGGGCTACAAACGGAAGGAATGCACAACCGGGTACTATCCGGGGGGATTACAGTATGAGCGTGCAGGAAAATATTGTGCATGCTTCCGACTCCCTGGAAACAGCCGAGGTGGAATTGAAACGTTTCTTTGATGATTCGGAGATTTACGATTACAAACTGAATAATTTATTGAGTTTGTATGCAAACGACGAATTCTAAAAATAAAAGGGCCGGAGAAACTTAAGTCAGCTTAACTTCTCCGGCTCTGATATTTTAGAACCTTTTTAGCCTTATTCTCTCGAACCAGCTAAAACAACCTAATTACTAATCTAAAATCTAATACCATGAAAAAACACACTACGTATATATAACAAGCCGTTTATGGAAAAGTTCAGAATACCTTAAAGAATCTCCTCCCAGTTGTATTATTCCCGAATTGCAGCTATATTTGTACTGCATTAAAACAAGAATATAGACAATATTAAACGAAGAAAGATATGCATAACTGGTTTGAATGTAAAGTCTCCTTTGAGAAAATCCTGGAGAATGGAATGCAGAAGAAAGTAACGGAACCTTATCTGGTGGATGCTTTGTCATTTACGGAAGCAGAGGCCCGTATTATCGAGGAAATCCGCCCTTTTATAACCGGAGAGTTTACAGTAACAGACATTAAACGTGCCCGGCTGTCGGAATTGTTTTTCAATGAAAACGGTGACCGTTTCTACAAAATTAAAGTCTACTTTATCACTTTGGATGAGAAGAGCGGGGCCGAGAAAAAAACAGCAGCACAAATGTTGGCACAGGCTTCAAACCTGAAGGAAGCGATAGCTGTATTGGAAGACGGGATGAAAGGCACGATGGCAGACTATACGATTGCTTCGGTTGCGGAAACCCAGTTAATGGATGTCTTCCCGTTCGATGCTAATAACGTACCTTCTGAAAAATCGGAAGAGGAGCGGATTGCCGAACAAAAAAGTCAAGCACCACAGGTATGAGCATCACTCAAAATATAACTGAACTAAAGAAATCGTTGCCGGCAGATGTCACGCTGGTTGCAGTTTCCAAGTTTCATCCTGTCGAGGCTTTGAAAGAAGCCTATGCTGCAGGACAGCGTGTATTTGGAGAGAGCCGTGCCCAGGAGCTTACAGCCAAGCAGAAGGTGTTGCCCGGTGACATAGAATGGCATTTCATTGGCCCTCTACAAAGTAATAAGGTAAAAGATATTGCTTCTTTTATCCATACTGTCCAAAGTATAGATTCGTTGAAACTATTGCGTGAGGTAGATAAGTTTGCGCTTCGCAATGGACGCGTCATCCGTGTTTTATTGGAAATTCATGTGGCGGAAGAAGAAGCAAAGCATGGATTTAGTCCGGACGAATGTCGTGACTTGCTGGATAGTGGCGAACTGGATGCCCTTCATAATATCCGTATAGGAGGGTTGATGGGAATGGCTACCAATACGGACGATACGGATAAGATACGGCAGGAGTTTCATCAATTGCGTGCCCTTTTCGATGAATTGAAGGCTTCTTATTTTAAAGAAAATCCTGATTTTAAAGAATTGTCGATGGGGATGAGCCACGATTATCCGGTTGCAATTGCCGAAGGAAGTACAATGATTCGTGTGGGAACCAGTATCTTCGGTGAACGTGAGTACTGAGCTTTTAACCATTTTAAATAGCAGGGGAGGATATTCCATAAAATAAATATCTATTTTTGTAAGTGTTGAATATAATTGAATCTGAACATGATTGACATGAAAACTCAATATGCGGGACTTACGCTTCGTAATCCGCTGATTGTAGGAAGTTCCGGTTTGACTAATAGTCCGGAAAGAAACAAGGAATTTGAAAAGGCAGGGGCGGGTGCCATTGTGCTTAAGTCTCTTTTTGAAGAACAAATAGAGATGCAGGGTGATGTCTTGATGCAAGAGTCCGATTATCCGGAGGCAGCAGATTATATACGTGGATATGTAAAGGTTAATCTGGTGAACAAGTATCTGGAATTAATCCAGAAGACAAAACAACTCTGTACAATTCCTATCATTGCCAGTATCAATTGCTATAAGGCGGATGCCTGGATTGATTTTGCACGTCAGATAGAACTGGCAGGAGCTGACGCACTTGAATTGAATGTGTTCTTTATGGAAACGGAGTTGACTTTCAACTGTGATGCTATGCGTGACTTATATGTCAATATTATCCGTAAAGTAAAAGAAACGGTTTCCATTCCCGTTATGGTGAAAATAAGCAAGATGGTGGGGAATATTCCTGCTCTTGTGAATATCTTAAAGGTAAACGGGGCAGATGGAGTCGTTCTGTTCAACCGTTTTTACCAGCCGGATATCGATATTAATAACATGCAATTAGTTTCAGGTAATGTTTTCAGTAATCATTCCGATTTGAGCGATACATTACGTTGGACCGGTATTGTTTCGGCAAAGGTGCCGGGTATCGGTATTGCTTCTTCAACAGGAATCCATGATTGGGAGGATGTCATCAAATGTTTGTTGGCTGGTGCTTCGGCCGTTCAGATGTGTAGTGCAGTCTATACACACGGCGGAGAAATCATTTCCCAGGTGCTTACTTGTATTGAAGAATGGATGCATCAAGCAAACTATCACTCTTTACAAGAGTTTATCGGTAAATTGAGTTATACAAATGTACCCGATCAGAGTATGTACGAACGTTCCCAATTTATGAAATATTTCTCAAACAGGGACTAAACGATTTTAAATCAATATGCAAAAAAGGGATATGCTCATTATAGTATATCCCTTTTTTGCATTTATATATTTCTATTTATAATTTATTTTCTACTGGAAACTATTTATATTGGAAATAATGTATATCTTTGCAATCAAACAAAAGAAAAATATGGAATCAATTTGCATTATAAAGGATATATATAAGACGTTATACCAATTTGAGAAAGCATTTGCAGACGTGCATGAGATAACAATCAATGAGGCCATGCTGCTTTGTTGCCTGAAAGATGGAGAGACAAAGTCTGCCGGAACCATCTGTGAATATATCGGTTTGTCGAACTCGAGGGTATCCAAGGTGATAACTTCGGTAGAGAATAAAGGGTATATCCGCCGGAATATCAATAAAGAGGATAAAAGGCAAATGTTTTTCTCACTGACATCCGCCGGAAAAGAGAAAGTACGGCAGATGATGAATGCGGAATTGCGCTTTGACGGCTTATTCGGGAAATTGCAGCGTTGCATGGAAAAAGGGTAATCCCTTTTTTATCCAAATAGTTTCTAATAGAAAATATGTATAGTATAAATAATATAAAAGGACAAATAATGAAATATTTAATTATCGGAGGTGTGGCCGGTGGAGCAACCGTGGCTGCCCGTTTGCGTAGAATGGACGAGAGTGCGACAGTTGTTTTGTTTGAACGTGGAAAATACGTGTCGTATGCGAATTGTGGTTTACCTTATTATATAGGGGGAACAATCAGCGACCGTGAAAAACTATTCGTTCAGACGGTAAAAGGTTTTACCGACCGTTTTCGTATCGATATCCGCACGGAGCAGGAAGTGATAGCTATCCATCCTGAGAAGAAACAGGTGGAAGTGAGGCGCCTTTCTACAGGTGAGGTATATACGGAGAATTATGATAAACTTGTTTTATCTCCCGGTGCAGAACCGCTTCGCCCGCGTATAGAAGGGATAGACCATAAGAAAATATTTACCTTGCGGAATGTACCGGATACGGATACGATAAAAAATTATCTGGTTCGGGAAAACCCCCGTCGTGCAGTTGTTGTAGGAGGAGGTTTTATTGGTTTGGAAATGGCGGAAAACCTTCACGAAGCTGGTGTTCATGTGGACGTGGTCGAAATGGCAAACCAAGTGATGGCTCCTCTTGATTTTTCGATGGCGGCAATCGTACATCAACATCTGGCTGATAAAGGAATCGGATTGTTTCTGGAAGATGGAGTGACCCGTTTTGAGGATACGAATGGAAAGGTAACCGTTCATCTCCGTAGCGGTAAGCAAATTGAGGCGGATATGGTATTATTGAGTATAGGTGTACGTCCGGAAACGAAGTTGGCGAAAGAGGCCGGTCTGGAAATCGGTTCGCTGGGTGGTATTGCCGTTGATGCATATATGCAGACTTCCGATACGGATATTTATGCTTTGGGGGATGCTGTTGAGGTACAACATCCGGTAACAGGCAAGCCGGCCCTTATTCCGTTGGCAGGGCCAGCAAATAAGCAGGGCCGTATAGTTGCTGATAATATTGTTTTCGGAAATAAGGAGACTTATCAGGGAACAATGGGTACTTCTATCGCTAAGATATTTGACCTGACCGTAGCTACGGCCGGTGCAAATGCAAAATTACTGAAGCGGGAGAATATAGCCTATGTATCTTCTTATACACATTCCGCATCTCATGCCGGATATTATCCTGGAGCTGTACCCTTGTCTGTTAAAATATTATTTGCCCCTACGGATGGATGTTTGTTGGGAGCACAGGCGGTTGGCTTCGACGGAGTGGACAAGCGGATAGAAATGTTGGCCCAGGTTATCCAGCGGAAAGGTACTGTGGCAGATCTGATAGCTTTGGAGCATGCTTATGCGCCTCCTTATTCTTCAGCAAAAGACCCGGTAAATATGGCTGGTTTTGTTGCAGAAAATATCTTGTCGGGCAAATCGAAAATTATTCATTGGAGAGATATCGAAACACTGGAACCGGAAACAATCCGTATCGATGTGCGTACTCCCCATGAATACCAGTTGGGGACTATTCCGGGATTTATCAATATACCGGTAGATGTATTGCGTGAGCATTTGGATGAATTGCCGAAAGATAAACCGATAGTCGTTACCTGTGCCGTAGGTCTGCGAGGCTACTTGGCATACCGTATCCTTACGCAGTCCGGATTTAAAAATGTCCGTAACCTATCCGGGGGATATAAAACCTGGAACGTGGCAACTGCTAAAGTCAAGCATGTAGAACCTTGTGTGCCTGCAGATAGTGGAGAATGTATTCCTGTTTCGGATACGGTGTTGAAGGTGGATGCCTGCGGATTGATGTGTCCTGGTCCGGTTCTTCAGTTGAAGAAGAGTTATGAAACATTGAAGGCCGGCGAACAATTGCAGATAACGGCAACCGACCAGGCATTCGGCAAAGATGTTTCTGCCTGGTGTAAGATGACCGGAGCGGAATTAGTTGCCGTGGAAAATAAGAATGGGGTGGTAGCCGCTACTATCCGGAAAAATGAACAGACGGAGGTTTGTCCGGTTACCCGTAATCAGGGTGCAGATAATAAGACTTTGATTGTCTTTAGTGACGATTTGGATAAAGCGCTTGCCTCTTTTGTGATTGCCAATGGTGCTGCCGCTACGGGAAAGAAAGTTACCATGTTCTTTACCTTCTGGGGATTAAATGTCATCAAAAAGCGGAATAAACCATCGGTCTCCAAAGATATATTCGGGAAAATGTTCGGTTGGATGCTTCCAGCCCACAGTGGAAAACTGAAATTATCTAAAATGAATATGGGAGGAGCGGGAAGCTGGATGATGCGTCTGATAATGAAAAAGAAACGTATCGATAGCCTGGAAAGCCTCATGAAACAAGCTGTAGAGAACGGCATCGAGATGATAGCCTGTACCATGAGTATGGATGTGATGGGAGTGAAAAAAGAAGAGTTGATGGATAATGTTACTTTAGGAGGAGTGGCCTCTTATCTGGAACGGGCGGAAGAAGCCAATCTCAATCTCTTCATTTGACAGGGAGATAATAAATTACGCAGATTCCATGGCATTTATATTAGAATCCCGGAATCTGCGTAATTCTTTTTTATTGTATTTTTTATCCCTGTTATTACTTATTAGGTGTTTTAGCAATCTTGAAAGTTAACAGATGCTTACCTGCTTCCAATACCATCGTCTTATCGCCTTTGACATAGTCCGGCAGATAAAGAGTGGCAGAACTGTTCGCCGGAATAACAATCTCACATAAAATCGTATTCTTTTTCCATTCCCATTTCGATATGATTTCTCCGTAGGGAGAGTCATGTTTCGCTTCGAAATGTTTGAGTTCTTTTACGAAATTAGGACGTAACAGGATGTGTTTGAATCCAGGTTGTTCCGGATCAGGGAAAATACCTCCCAACCCTTTGTAGAACCATCCGCCGATTTCTCCGAACATCATATGGTTGTCTGATATATCGCGTTCTGCTTTCAAATCCCAGTTTTCCAATAAGGTGGTAGCTCCGTTGACAATCCACCAGCCCCAAGAAGGATAGGTATCTTGTGCGGCTACTTTGTAAGCGGTCAGCGGATATCCGTTTTCGCTCAAGGCATTCAGAATAGCTTTTGCTCCTAATACACCTACATCCAGATGGAATCCAGCTTCTTCCACTTTTTTGGCCAGGTTTTGGGTAACTTTGGCAATCATGTCTTCGGGTACGATTTTCCAGAACAAAGGAACACTCAACTCTGTTTGGCTTCCGTCTGCATAAATACCTGTTTCTCTGTTCAGATATTTTTCATTGACTGCATTCTTGATTTTCTCAGCCAGTGCTGTATAGTGTTTATAATCATCCTGTTTATTAAACAGTTTGGCTGCATTTGCCAGAATTTTGGCATCGGCATAGAAATAAATGGAAGAGGTAAGCTCTTTGTTTGAACGCGATTTCACAGGAACCCAGTCGCCACGTCCCCAGATGGTCAGATGATTCGGGCTGATACGGTCTACATAGTTCACATAGCGTTTGATGCTTTCGTAACAATCAGCTAAAGGTTTGCTGTCTCCATAAAACATGTACAGGTTCCACGGGATGATGGCAATTGTACTTGTCCAGTCTAAACCGTTGTCTGTTCCGTAACCCCATCCTCCGGTCGGTATAATATCAGGAAGGACACCGTTCGGTTGCTGTTCGTCCCGGTGGTCGGCAAGCCATTTCTCATAGACTGTGATTCCGTCAAAGTTGTATAAAGCAGTTTCGATAGCTAAATGTCCGTCTCCTGTCCATCCGTTTTTTTCACGTTGGGGGCAATCGGTCGGGTATCCCATCAAGTTCGACAGATAGGCATTGTTGGTTGCCCAGCATAATTTGTTTATCAGCTCGCTGGATGTATTGATATTTCCCACGGGAGGAACATCGCTGTGCATAAAGTAGGCCGTCAGGCTGTTCTGATTGAGTGCTACCGGTTTATCGCTGGTAACTTCCACATAGCGGAAACCTTTGTAATTGAACTTTGCCATGTATTCATCGTCGTTACCGCTCAGAATCAGAATATCTGTCTGGAAAGGATCTTTTTCTTTATCTCCTCTGTAATACACGTCGATATTGGACATATCGATACGTCCGTTATCAAACAATCGTTCTCCATGTTTGATTCTGACTTCCGTTCCGGCTTCTCCGGATACGTTTATTTTAGTTACGCCTGACATATTCTGACCGAAATCAAACACATAAGTGCGGTCGTTTATTTTGTTGACAGACTTGGCTGCCAGAGTCAGTACATTGTGAATCGGACGGATTTGCTGTGCCGTTACATTTTGGGAAGGAGCCCCTCTGTATCTGACTCCATGCCATTTGGAATCGTCAAAATCAGGAGTATTCCATCCTTTCTGCTCCAGGCGGGCATCGTAATGTTCTCCGGTATAGATACTATTGAATACCAATGCGCCGGAAGATGTTTTCCAGCTAAGATCTGTAGGAATTGTTTCTACGCTGCCATCACTATAAGTGATGCGAAGATCCATACAGAATGTAGGCCGGTTACGCCAGGGTGCCCGGTCGAAGTCCCATACGGCTTTGGATTGGTGGTTATACCATCCGTTGCCTAAAAGTACGCCTATGGCATTTTTCCCGTTTTGAAGTTGTTCGGTTACATCGTAAGTAACATACAAGTTCCGTCTGTCGAAGCGGGTATACATCGGGTCGAGGCGGTGGTTCCCTATCTTTTCCCCATTGATATATAGTTCATGTAGCCCGGCGACAGCGATATAAGCGCGGGCAGACTTTATCGTTTTGTTAGTAGTAAATTGTTTACGGAAATAAGGGGCAGGTTCATAGTTTATGTCTTTTCCATCGCCAATCCAGGCTCCTTGCCAGTTTTTGATATTCATCATGCCGGTTTCAAAAGAATTGACGGATGAGGAGCTTTCCTTATTTTCCATGTCCCAAACCTTGACTTTCCAATAGTATTTGGTATAAGGAGACAGTTTTTCTCCGGCATAAGTAACTAAAATATCACTTACTGTTTGTTTTTTCGTATCCCATCGGTTTCCTTTGCCGGAAACGACTTCAAGGGAATCTGTGCCTACAAGTATTTGATAGGCTGTTTGTTTGGCTCCCGTTCTAGCATCATCTATATTCCATGATAACCGGGGAGAAGGATTATCTATTCCGATTGGATTTTCCAAGTGGTCACTCTTCAGATTGGAAGGGATACATTGCGATTGTCCCTGTACCAATCCGATGCTCGAAAAAGATAAAAACACTAGTGGTAATAATAATTTGTTCATATAATTTAAATTAGTCATTGAGATAGTTTGTCTTTAAAAACTAGCCAGCCATGCTTTCAGGTCTTGCTGCATTTCTTTGTGGTATTTAAAATCTTTGTTGCACCCCCATCCGTGTCCTCCCGAAGGATAGATATACAGGGATGCCGGAACCTTTTTTTCTTTTAGAGCTAAATAATAATATGCTCCGTTTTTTGTGGGAACGACATCGTCATCATCGGAGAAAACGATAAATGCTCTTGGTGTCTCGCTGGTAACCTGTTTTTCATTTGAATATAGCTCTTCGAGTTTCTGGGATACATCTCTTCCTAATAAATTATCGCGAGACCCCATGTGGGTAAAAGATTTATCCATGGTGATTACAGGATAAAACAAGACTTGGAAGGCAGGACGTAATTCCGGTTTGATATGGGTCGCTATGGTTGAAGCCAGATGTCCTCCGGCAGAAGACCCCATAATGCCTATATCGGCTGGATTTATATTCCATTCTTTTGCATTTTCCTTTACCAACCGGATTGCTTCTTCCGCATCGGAAAAAGGAACTTCTTTAACACCTCTGGGCATGCGATATTTTAAGACGGCAAATGCGATGCCTAATTCGTTAAAGAAAGGAGCCCAGTCATACCCTTCATGGTTGTATGCCAATCCTCCGTAAGCTCCTCCGGGACAAGCGATGATGATGCGTCCGGTAGCCACTTCTTTCTGAGGTAAAAAGACACGTAATGACGGTTTGTAGTTCTGGATATTATCATCGAAAGGCGTATGGTCTATTCCATTGGTATTAGGAAGCCCGTTTGTCCATAAATCGATGTTGAACTCTTTCGCCGTACATTGAGCTGTGACTGGATTGTTTATGAAAAGAAATATCCAGAGGATGAATAATGATGTAATTGTTTTCATAATATTAAATTATAGTTTATCGTATTTTGTATGAAACTCTCTTATCTAAATCCGATTAGAAGTGAAATTCCGTTAACATTTGAATTTTCGATTCATTTTTGTTATTGTAATGTGAATAATGGCCTAAAAAACGCCTTAAAATTAATCAGTTTTTTCATATATTGGAGGGATATGTTACAAAAGTTCATATTACAGAGGCTAAACAAAAATAAAAGGCGTTGATTTATACAAACTAATTTGTTCAGAATCAAAATCGTTTATATAAATCAACGCCTGTGCGCGTTTGATAATCTTCTATTTAATCATATCAAAGCCGGTATAAGGAACTAATGCCTTTGGTATACGGATGCCTTCCGGTGTCTGGTTGTTTTCAAGCAATGCCGCAACAATACGAGGCAAGGCTAATGCGCTACCATTCAGTGTATGGCAAAGCTGAGTCTTTTTATCTTCTCCACGGAAACGGCATTTCAGACGGTTTGCCTGATAGTTTTCGAAATTGGAAACAGAACTTACTTCCAACCAGCGTTTCTGAGCTTCGGAATACACCTCGAAGTCGAAACATAAAGCAGCGGTAAAACTGATATCGCCACCACATAAGCGAAGAATGCGGTAAGGCAATTCCAATTTAACCAACAAATTTTCCACATGAGCCAACATTTCTTTCAAAGATTCGTAAGAATGTTCCGGTGTGTCTATACGAACGATTTCAACTTTTGAAAATTCATGCAGACGGTTCAAACCACGAACGTCTTTACCATAAGAACCGGCTTCGCGACGGAAACATTGTGTGTAAGCACAATTCTTGACAGGAAGGGATTTTTCTTCCAGAATAACATCACGGTAGATATTGGTTACCGGAACTTCAGCGGTTGGAATCAGATACAAATCATCCAGGTTACAGTGATACATTTGTCCTTCTTTATCAGGTAACTGTCCGGTACCGAAACCGGAAGCCTGGTTTACAACCGTAGGAGGCATAATTTCCAGATAACCGGCATCACGTGCTTCGTCCAGGAAGAAATTAATCAGAGCGCGTTGTAAACGTGCACCTTGTCCTTTATAAACAGGAAATCCTGCCCCTGTGATTTTAACCCCCAGATCGAAATCTATCAAATCATATTTTTTTGCCAGTTCCCAGTGGGGCAGGGCATCTT
>MJGMD1__coassemble_2297_pt1 | contig 14588 bp, 13 predicted proteins | sample MJGMD1__metabat2_low_PE_010 | metagenome-assembled genome bin MJGMD1 | reverse complement strand
CGCGGATAGGGCGGATTGGAACGGATTTTTTATTTGAAAGATTATTCTTATCCGTTTTAATCTGCTCTATCCGCGTTATCCGTAAACCTGGTTCTTCGTATCATCTGAGTATATTATTCATGTATTTCTTTCCGATTATTGTAGGTTTATTTGCTGTATAGGATTTCTTTCCTATCTTTGTATTCGCTGTCTGTTTTCTTGTATTGTATTGAGCAGATAGCGCTTGAATACTACGTTTTCGGTGATTGTTCTTATAATATGAATATTGATTATTAAGAGCGGTTTTTCTGGAGATATAAGGGAATGGCATAGATAATAAAAAATAACTGTAAAGGTATTGCATTTGTGTTTAGTTTTTTCGTACCTTTGCAAGGTTTTTACACTAAAAGGCTTTGGGAAAATTTAATTTATATAATGTAGATTTGAAAAATCTCACTTCAGGAGTACACGAATTCGAGTACTTATTGGAGAATAAGTTTTTTGTGGACATCGACGGAGATCAAGTCCAGAAGGGTAAAGTAAAGGTAAATCTTACTGTAAAAAGGACCTCTTCGATGTTTGAAATGAACTTTCGTATAGAAGGAGTGGTTATGGTTCCATGCGACAGATGTCTGGATGATATGGAAATTCCAGTTGAGACCAATAATCGTCTGATTGTAAAGTTCGGAAAGGAATACGCTGAAGAAAGCGATGAGATTGTGATTATACCGGAAGATGAAGGTGCTATTAACATCGCATGGTTCTTGTATGAGTTTATTGCATTAGCTATTCCAATGAAACATGTTCATGCTCCGGGGAAATGTAATAAGGCAATGTCTTCTAAGTTGAAGAAACATTCGGCAAGAAGCACGGAAGACGGAGATGATGAATTTGAAGATAGTGGTGATGAAGATATTGCTATCGACGAAGATGTAAATGTAATGACCGATCCGCGTTGGGATGGTCTGAAAGGTTTAATAGAGAATGATAACAATTAAATAAATTAAAACATGGCACATCCTAAAAGAAGACAAGGTAAGACAAGAACAGCGAAGAGAAGAACTCATGACAAAGCTGTAGCACCTACAATGGCTATCTGCCCTAACTGCGGTGCATGGCATATCTATCACACTGTATGTGGTGAATGCGGTTATTACAGAGGTAAGTTAGCTATCGAAAAAGAAGCTGCAGTCTGAGTTTATCATCACTGAGTTAGTCTTGGTAAATCAAAGAATAGCCCTAAAATTTCTTTTTAGGGCTTTTTTTTAATTAGGATAATTGTCCTATTTATTTTTTTAAGTTATGGATAAAATTAATGCGGTTATAACGGGGGTTGGCGGATATGTTCCGGAAGATGTGTTGACAAACGAAGATATTTCGAAAATGGTCGATACAACGGACGAATGGATCATGACGCGTGTAGGCATAAAAGAACGTCGTATATTGAAAGGAGAAGGCAAAGGTACTTCTTACATGGGTATACGCGCAGTAAATCAACTGCTTGAAAAGACAAAAGTCAAACCGGAAGAAATCGAAGTGATTTTGACTGCGACAACGACTGCAGACCATCATTTCCCAACGACTTCTTCTATCATTGCTTACCATACCGGGTGTAAAAATGCAATGACTTTTGATGTACAGGGAGCTTGTGCGGGTTTTTTATATGCATTGGAAACAGGAGCCAACTATATTCGTTCCGGGCGCTATTCGAAAGTAATAGTCGTAGCCGGAGATAAAATGACCGCTATTACAGATTATACGGACCGTTCTACCTGTCCGTTGTTCGGAGATGCTTGTGGCGCCGTTTTACTTGAACCTACAACAGAAAACTTTGGTGTAATGGATACGATCCTGCGTACGGATGGTGTCGGTTACTCACATTTGATTATGAAATCCGGGGGATCGGCTTATCCTCCCAGCCATGAAACAGTTGATAATCGTGAACATTTTGTTTTCCAGGATGGGAAATATGTGTTCAAGTATGCTGTATCCTATATGGCGGATGTGGCTGCCGAAATAGCGGAACGTAATCAGTTAACACATGATGATATTGCTTGGATTGTCCCCCATCAGGCTAATTTGCGTATTATAGATGCAACAGCCAAACGCCTCGGTGTGGATATGGACAAGGTAATGATTAATATTCAGAAATATGGCAATACCAGTGCCGGAACAATTCCTATCTGTCTTTGGGAGTGGGAGAAGCAATTGAAGAAAGGGGACAACCTGATCCTTGCTGCTTTTGGTGCCGGATTTACCTGGGGTGCAATTTATCTTAAATGGGGTTATGATGGAGAACAAGCATAAATCCGGGTTTGTTAATATTGTCGGTAATCCGAACGTAGGGAAATCTACGCTGATGAACCGTTTGGTAGGGGAACGTATCTCTATCATCACGTCGAAAGCGCAGACTACCCGTCATCGTATTATGGGGATTGTGAATACCGATGATATGCAGATTGTGTATTCAGACACGCCGGGGGTACTGCAGCCGAATTACAAGTTGCAGGAATCCATGCTTAACTTTTCACAGTCGGCTTTAGGTGATGCCGATGTGCTCTTATACGTAACCGATGTCGTTGAGACAATCGATAAGAATGAAGAATTTCTTCTGCGTGTGCAGAAAATGGAGTGTCCTGTCTTGTTGCTGATAAACAAGATTGATACGACTACCCAGCCGGAACTGGAAAAACTGGTTGCCAACTGGAAGGAACTTCTTCCGAAAGCCGAAATCATTCCGATTTCAGCTTTATCGAACTTCAATATAGATTATGTAAAGCGCAGGGTGGAAGATTTGATGCCCGAATCGCCTCCCTATTTTGAAAAAGATGCGTTGACAGACAAACCCGCCCGCTTCTTCGTGACAGAGATTATCCGCGAGAAAATACTTTTGTATTATCAGAAGGAAATCCCCTATGCAGTGGAAGTCGTTGTGGAGTTGTTCAAGGAAGATGCGGATATGATACATATCAAAGCGCTCATCATTGTGGAACGCGATTCCCAGAAGGGAATTATTATCGGGCACCGCGGGCAGGCTCTTAAAAAGGTAGGAGCAATGGCACGTAAAGATATAGAACGTTTCTTCGAGAAAAAGGTATTCCTGGAAATGTTTGTCAAGGTTGAAAAAGACTGGCGCAACAGGGATAACATACTGAAGAATTTCGGATATCAGTTGGATTAGAGCCCCGGCTCTTAAAAATGAATTGTAGTTTATGGGAAATATTGTTGCAATAGTTGGCAGGCCCAACGTAGGTAAGTCCACTCTTTTTAATCGCCTTACTCAGTCCCGTCAGGCGATTGTGAACGAGGAGGCAGGTACAACTCGCGACCGCCAGTATGGCAAAGTAGAGTGGACGGGTAAAGAATTTTCGCTGATCGACACAGGCGGATGGGTAGTAAACTCGGAAGATATTTTCGAAGGAGAAATCAATAAACAGGTACAAGTAGCATTGGAAGAAGCCGATGTGATTTTGTTTGTTGTCGATGTGATGAGCGGCATCACCGATTTGGATAATGAGGTAGCCGACATCCTTCGCCGCACAAAGAAGCCTGTGGTGGTGGTAGCCAATAAAGCGGACAACTTCGACCTTCATCCGGCTTCCGCCGAATTTTATGGATTTGGTTTGGGCGACCCGTTCTGTGTTTCGGCTATCAACGGTTCTTGTTCCGGTGATTTATTGGACAAGATTATAGAGTTGTTGCCCGAAGATAAACAGGAAATAGTAGAGGAAGATATTCCCCGTATCGCCATTATCGGTCGTCCGAATGCTGGCAAATCTTCTTTGATTAATGCGTTTATCGGGGAAGACCGCCATATTGTAACGGATATTGCCGGTACGACACGCGATTCCATTTATACGAAATACAATAAGTTCGGCCTTAATTTCTATCTGGTGGATACCGCCGGTATCCGTAAGAAAGGAAAGGTGAACGAAGACCTGGAATATTATTCGGTTATCCGCTCCATTCGTGCGATTGAAAATTCGGATGTCTGCGTGTTGATGCTGGATGCCACCCGTGGTATCGAAAGCCAGGATTTGAATATCTTCTCGCTGGTGCAGAAAAATAAGAAAGGATTGGTAGTCTGTGTGAACAAATGGGATTTGGTAGAAGACAAGAGCCAGAAAGTGATTGATACGTTTACGAATGCCATTCGCGAACGGTTGGCCCCGTTTACGGATTTCCCGATTTTGTTTATTTCGGCACTGACCAAGCAACGTATCCTGAAAGTATTGGAGACAGCCGAAGCGGTTTACAAGAACCGCCAGCGTCGTGTCCCGACTGCCAAGCTGAATGAAATCATGCTGCCGATTATCGAGAATTATCCGCCGCCCGCATGGAAAGGCAAATACATCAAGATTAAATATATCACCCAGCTTCCGGCAGGACAAGTTCCTTCCTTTGTTTTCTTCTGTAACCTGCCTCAGTGGATAAAGGACCCGTACAAACGTTTCCTTGAAAACAAGATTCGTGAGAATTGGGAATTTACGGGGACTCCGGTTAATATATTTATCAGGGAAAAATAAGTAAGTAAATACATACATAGGTATAGGACGATTGGTGATTTCTTCCAAGAATTGCCAATCGTTTTTTTATATGCTGACAGAATTTCTTATTTTTGTCAAATCATTTATTTATAACAACTCGCAACTATGACAAAATTGAATCATTATCCATCCGATGCAAACTTGCCGACCAAAACCAGCAAGTCCGGTAAGAGCCGCATTCCAGATAAATGGGAACCGGGTACTCCTTTCCATGTTTCACAAACAGCATTCAGAAAGCATATCCATGAGATAGAAAAGGGCTCTTTTATCCCTTTAGATGAAGGTTTCAAAAGGTTTGAACAATGGAAAGAGAGGCTTATGGAAAGCCGGTTGTAGCAAGTGATAAATTTTGGGAAAGTTATAATTCTGTATATGAACAAGGCCTTGACTTATTTGGATATCTTCAAGCTGAGATATATGCTTTTAAGATAAAGGTCGCTTTGTATAAATTGGATTGGACATACCCTTATTATCCGGAATGCCGTCATCTTGTAACCAAAAGCCGTATGTATCGAAATATTATTCTTGATGCCCATCTTATTATCTACCGTATTACAGACAAACGAATAGAAGTGTTGGATATTATTCATGCTGCTTCGAGTGTGAACCGGATTAAACGGACAAGAAAGACAAAAATTGAATAGTCAAGAAAAAGATTTTATAAATATTCCTGCTAATATATTTATCAGGGAAAAATAGGAATTGTAAATCTTAAGATATACCTTTGTTTTCAATGCTTGCAGATTTATTTTGAGGCATGCAAAGGTAGGATGCAGTGATGCAATACATCTTCGCTAACAGTCGGAGATAGGTTGCATCACTGTTTTTTTTGTTTTAATGGCGATTGAAAGCGGGACGCACCGTTGTAAAATACCTTCAATCACGTTTGGCGGCAGGACGCAGGGCTGCGAAATGCTTCCAATCGCGTTTGATGATGGGATGCAGTCCTGTAAAACGATTTTAATCGCGTTGGATGGTATAAAACAAGGTTGCGAAACGGCTTTAACCTGCATTGGAGGTTTAAAACAGGCTGCAACCTGCTGTCAAACACGTTTGGTGGTGAGAAACAGCGTTGCATCCTGTCATCAAACACGATTGGAAGCTTTTTAACCCAAAATATTAATTAAAAACACAGTTAACATGGCGAAAATTCAGTCTATTCCAAAGGCAAAATTGAGAAGCAACGAGTGGCTAGCCACCGGACGTGCTATTGAGAAAAAAATCATTGCAGCAGGTATATCCGAATTGGGAGTATCTGTTCAGTTTGCAACTTTTCAGAAAGCCCTTCAGGCTTATGACGATAGTTTAGTAAAGCTTGATAAAAGTATCTTGACTTCCGAAATGGAGGATACCGATAAAAAACGTGATGAAATTCAGTCCGGAATCCTTAGCCAGATGCGGACATTTGCAACCCACTTCGATGCCGGAAAAAAGGCCGCAGCTTTACGTTTGGTCCCTTTGGTAAATAAGTTTAAGGGCACTACCCGCCTTAGCTTTAACGACCAGACGGGTATGGTTGATAATCTTATCCAGGCAGCCGAATCGGATACGTATAAAGCCGATTTCACTACCTTGGGGCTGACTGAATGGGTGGCGGAATTGAAAAAGGCAAATCAGAAATGCGCCGAACTTTCGGATGCCCGCCGTCTGGAATCCGGACAGCGCAATACGCCATTGAAGGCAAGCGAGACGCGCCCTGCATTCTATAGTGCTTACGATACTTTGGTAGAAGCGCTCAACGCCTTAGCTTTGGTGAACGGTGAAGATAAATACCTGGAACTTTTCACCTGGTGGAATGCCATGATTGACGAGTTCCGCGTATCCATCTCCCTCCGTTCGGGAAAAGGCAAAGGCGGCAAAACCGATGGCGGCAGCAGCAATCAACCCAACCCGGATGCCGGAGGAGGCAGCGACGGGGACAAACCGAGTGAATTGTAAATCTTGTAAATGATAAGATGGTGGAAAGGGGCTGTAATCTTGGGGTTACAGCCTTTTTTATGGGCTAAAATTTTGAAAGGCAGACAAAAATGCCGATTTTTGTCGAAGAAATTTAACGTAGAAGCGTTTCGATATTATCTTGTCTTGAAATCTCGACAGTTTCAATCAACCAAGATAATAGGCAAATGGCTCCTACGCTTGTGTTTGTTATATACCTATCTGGTGACAGATAGACTATATACGTACATTAAGCGTGGGACTATTGTTCTATTATTGGTTGATGGGCAGTCGAGAGCCTCAAGACAGTGATAAACGATAGTTCCCACGCTTTTTTTATTTATGGACGCCGAACGGAGGGGACAGGGAGGAACTTTATATATAATACTATGGATGTTTATATTACGAAATCAAATGCTGCTAAGATTCTTAGAAAAATAGATTTGAATAAGATACAAATTGAAGGAGATGTATATAAACATAAAATTTATATGTTTAGTCGGTATGAAGAAAAAGCGCTATTAGCATATAAAGAATTAATGAAAAATCCAGAAGAATTTATTACAGAGATATATGTAAAGTGTAATAAAGAGTTTGAAGAAGATACTTTTTGGTGGGTATATGAGAATAAGAGCACTCCTGCGTATCATTGTTCTCCAAGTTGTGAAAGGCTACTTTCTGGATATAAAAATTATAAGGTCCCAGTTGCAATACGTTATAAAGGTATTAGAGATAATGAAAATAAAGAAGCGATAAAAGAACAGGATTTGAATGAGGAAGAAATAGAGATTGTTAAAAGTAATGTTAAAACGTATCGACGTTGGTTTAATGACTATGAAGGTTATCTTAAAAAAGGAAAAGAGGAAGAATTTTTAAATCATTTAAATATGACGTTTCAACCAGAACCGAGAATTCGGGATATGAAGGCTTTAGAATTGGCAAATTCTGGTATTGTGAGAATTGAAAATAATACATTAGAAGAAGTTGAAGATAAAATAGATTCTTTGATAAAAGAAGCTGGTAAATATTATTATGCAGATAAAAAAAATACTGCTATTTTAAAACAATATAGTCGTTATACATCTATAGCTTATACAAATAAGCATTTAATGCGAAATGAAACAGGCTTTGATGAAAATGTTGTGAAAGAGTTTCTGAAAGATTACGATAAAAGGTTTAAATTTCCATTAAAATATTATTTGAGAGAATATTATCGAATTAAATATAATCCGGAATTGAAGATGAATCAGAAGGTTCTTGAAATGATAGGATTCCATCAATGTCGGTGTGATGGTAGTCAGAATCAAGAAAGTAATTCACAGAAACTTTCTGCATCAATAGATTGGGAGGATTTATGCGTTCGTACTATGGAGGATCCATCTATACAAGATGTTCAAACAGAATGTGATATTTTGAATGAATCTTTGAATAATCCTTTGATATGGGATATATGGGATTTTTAAATATACGAAAGTAAAATTAGTTTGGAAATTATTAGGTTAAGTGCCATTGCAATAAGACATTTTTAAGTTATCTATACTCTATTCGATGTGACCAGAAAATAGGAATGCAACATATTATTTTGAATTGCTATATAGTAATCATTTTGTGTAAAGAAAATTATTATAAAATGATTACCCTAAGATGATAAAAACAATTTAGGGGTATGTTCCATTATGGCAACATACCCCTAATTATATATTCGCTCAACTTGTTCTTACAGCGTATTCAGCAACCTACTCAATTCATTCACCATCTCTGCCGCCGTCTGTTGTGTTTCGGCCAAGCCTTCCGGAGTGAATTTGGCAACTGCTTTGTTCAACTTTTCCAGTTTGCTTTTAGCACCTTTTGCTGCCAGTTCTTCGCGAAGGATACGAACTTTTTCGCAGTCCTGAATGCCTTCGACCAAACGTTCGAAACGGATACTGCTTCTCGGGCCCGGATAGATGCTGTAGGTATCGCCGGCAGCCCATGTACGGAAACGGGAGTCGCGAAGCGGGTCGGCAGTCCAACTGTTTACAGCCCAACGCAGGTAACCGTCGTAACCTCCGGCAATGGCGTGCAATACAGTCCAAGGGGCTTCGGCCGGGTCGGAGAATGTGAATGTGTTGGGGAAAGCTTCCGAGCAACAAGTATAAACCGTACTGATTTGTCCGGCCTTCTCGCGGGCAGCCTTTACGTCAGCCGGGAATTTATGACCGTACGGGATGCTCAGGTAATACAGGTCGGATTGGATTTCAGGGTGATAGTTGCCTGCCAAAGTGATTTTAAATTCAGGGTCGGCCTGTTTGATCACTTTGATGGCTTCGCGCATGGCTTCCATAGGACGTTCGTCCATCGAAATAGCCGTCTTCTCGAACCAACCCTTTTCACGCAGGTGACGGGAGAAATCTTTCAGGAAAGTACCCCAATATTCAGCATATTCGGCATCACCCGGCTTGGCGTTGATAAATTGTACACGGTTGGTAGCCTGGTCGTAATAGTCGAAAGTCAATGCCCACGGAATCATCGTATAGCAACTGATTAAATCTTTGATACCTATTTCATTCATCATAAATTCAACCCATTTGTCGAATACCGTATAATCATATTCCCATGTGCCGTCGATTTTCTTCATGCGGAACACCATGCTGTCGAAATGGTCTTCGGTTTGTCCTGCCCATGGTTTGTGCATGATGCTGGCGGTGATTGCACGCTGTCCGGCATTGGCAAGCATTTTCATGATGGGGCGCATAGCATCGAAATGCGCTTTGCTCCATAAAGGAACTTGGTAATAGCGGGCTACGGAATACGGGTTCTGCCATAAGTCCAGATGGAATTTCCAGTCTTTCGGTTCCGGCAGTGTACGGTTCAATACATCGATTTCCACTTGCAGGTTCATCGGCTGGAAATTCTTGCCTGAAACAGTCAGTGTACCTTTATATTTGCCGGGACGGGCGTCGAACGGAACCCATACATTCATCCATATCGGTTGAGTGGTGCAGGCTTGGATGTCGTGGATCTTTACAATATCTAAAACATCGGCAACAACGGAAGAATCCCATTCGGCTTTGTTTTCGCGATGCCCGCAACCGCCTTTACGGTCTTTATTTAATTCGTCGGTCATTACATAGCGGACGAAATTAGTAGTGACAGCAGAAGACGGGATGACGGCACTGCCGTTTTTCAGGTCGCTGACTGTGATGGTTGCTCCTTCCAGATTTTCTTTTGTCCATAATACGGCTTGGGCATTTATCCGTTCGCCTTTCCATGCTTTGGATTGCAGGCGGGATGTTTTTGCCACTTCCGGTACGTTCAGTTTCTTATAACGGATGTCGGTGGAACCCCAGCTAAGTTGCACAGGTTTGGCTTGTTTGTCCCAGACAGCTTCACTATCATGAGGTTTTGTGTCTGTCAGTTCCTGATAGTTACCCAACGGGTATTTCTCAGCTTGTTGTGCCATGCAAACGGGACCGAATGCTAACAGGGCGCAAAGGATAATAGCGTTTTTCATGTATAAATATGTTTTTTGATTGAGCGGATAAAGGTAATAAAAATTTCCAGTTATGCCCGTAATCCGGTGGATATTGAGTAACTTGCGCCCCAAATTCAATCCAACATTTAAACATGAAAGATTTTCTCCGCGTATTAAGGCGTTTTGTGCCTCCTTATAAGAAATTTATGGTATGGAATGTGATATTTAATGTCTTGTCCGCCATTTTAAACCTCTTCTCTTTTGCTTTGATAATTCCGATTTTGAATATCCTGTTTAAAATCAGTGATGAGACTTATTCGTATATGGACTGGACATTCAATCCGTTGTCTTTTGAAGCCTGGAAGGCTACCCCTGAATTATTGAAGAATAACTTTTTCTGGTTTGTTTCCGATATGATAGAAACACGTGGAGGGTCCTTTACGTTGATTGTATTAGGTATCTTCCTTATCGTGTCTACTTTTTTGAAGGTAGGAACCATGTATATGGCGTTCTTTACCATGATACCTATCCGCACCGGCGTTGTCCGTGACATTCGTAACCAGATAAACCGTAAGATAACGGAATTGCCGCTGGGTTTCTTCTCTGAAGAGCGGAAAGGCGATATCATAGCGCGCGTATCCGGTGATGTAAACGAGATAGAGGCGTCTATTATGAGTTCGCTGGATATGCTTTTCAAAAACCCGATTCTGATTCTTATTTATCTGATTGGAATGATTGCCATTAGCTGGCAGTTGACCTTGTTTGTCTTTATCTTGCTGCCGATTGCCGGCTATATAATGGGGCAGGTAGGGAAGAAGCTGAAACGTAAATCTTTTGAAGGACAGCAACAGTGGGGCTATCTGATGAGCCAGATAGAGGAAACGCTTGGCGGGCTCCGTATCATCAAAGCATTTAATGCGGAGAAAAAAATACAGCAACGCTTTGAAAAAAGCAACGATACTTTCCGTCAACTGACCAACCGTATTTACCGCCGTCAACAGATGGCGCATCCGATGAGTGAGTTCCTTGGAACGGCGACGATAGCTATCGTTTTGTGGTATGGAGGTACGTTGATTTTAAGTAGCAACAGCCCGATAGATGCTTCAACGTTTATTTATTACCTGGTAATTTTCTACAGTATTATCAACCCGGCAAAAGACCTGAGTAAATCCGTATATGCTATCCAGAAGGGATTGGCATCCATGGAGCGTGTCGATAAAATATTACAGGCGGAAAGCAACATCAATAATCCGGCAAATCCGAAACCGATTGCTTTGAACGAATGTATCCGCTATAATGACGTTTGGTTCAAATACCAGCATGACTGGATATTGAAAGGCATCAACTTGACTATTCCGAAAGGTAAAACAGTCGCATTAGTCGGACAGTCGGGGTCCGGAAAAAGTACCCTTGTGGATTTATTACCCCGCTTCTATGATGTGGATAAAGGTGGAATTACCATTGACGGAACCGATGTACGGGAGGCAACTCTCTACGATTTGCGGGGATTGATGGGAAATGTAAATCAGGAAGCCATCCTGTTTAATGATACGTTCTTCAATAATATTTCTTTTGGTGTGGAAGGTGCCACTTTGGAACAGGTGCAGGAAGCTGCCCGTATTGCCAATGCGCATGAATTTATTATGGCGAGTGAAGAAGGGTACGATACGAATATCGGCGACCGTGGAGGAAAATTATCCGGTGGCCAACGCCAGCGTATCAGTATCGCCCGTGCCATTTTAAAGAATCCGCCGATTCTGATACTCGATGAAGCGACTTCCGCTCTCGATACCGAATCTGAACGTCTGGTACAGGAAGCCCTGGAAAATTTGATGCGCAACCGTACAACAATTGTGATTGCCCACCGTCTTTCCACCATCCGCAATGCAGATGAAATATGTGTGATGCATGAAGGCGAGATTGTAGAACGCGGACGGCATGATGAACTGTTGGAACGGGACGGCTATTATAAGCGTCTGTGTGATATGCAGAGTTTCTGAAAATCTAAACTAAATAATGCCTATGAAAACTAAATTATCGGGTGTGGGACGGAAATGGTTCCCACTCTGTATGGCTTTGTCCCTTTTATTCCTATGGGGATGTAATATGCCGGAGATGAAATCCGGGAATGCCTTGTCTTATCATTTTGATACTCCGGCCCGGATTTGGGAAGAAACCTTTCCTTTGGGGAATGGACGTTTGGGAATGATGCCGGACGGAGGTGTCGACACAGAAAAATTTGTCTTGAATGAAATATCCATGTGGTCCGGCAGCAAGCAGGTTACGGATAATCCCCAGGCTTTATATGCACTTCCTGCTATCCGTAAGTTATTATTTGAAGGACGTAATGATGAAGCACAGGAACTGATGTATCGGACTTTTGTATGCAAGGGACCCGGTAGCGGTGAAGGGCAGGGGTCAAAGGTGCCGTATGGAAGTTACCAACTGTTTGGAAATTTGCTGCTCGATTACGAATATCCTTCCGGCAAAGATTCTGTTTCTGCCTACAATCGTACATTAAATTTGAATGAAGCTATCGCATCTGTTTCTTTCCGTAAGGGAAAGACTACTTTCAATCGTGAAGCTTTTACTTCTTTTTCCGATGACCTGGGTGTTATCCGTTTGACGGCAGATGTTGATAATTCGTTGAATTTTTCAGTAGGTATGAACCGTCCCGAGCATTATAAAGTATTTACTGAAGGGAACGACTTATTGATGCAAGGACGCTTATTCGACGGCGTGGATACAATAGAGATGAAAGGTATGCAATATGCGTCCCGTGTTCGGGTACTTCTTCCGAAAGGCGGAAGGGTTATTGCAAATGATAGTTCTGTTTCTGTAAAAAATGCGACGGAAGCAATTTTGTTAGTGAGCATGGCTACCGATTATTTTGAAAAGGAGCCGGAAGCAAAGGTTCAGTCTTTATTGGCAAAAGCTGAAAAGAAGGATTATGCTACGTTAAGAAAAGAACATATTGCGGCTTATCGTTCCCTGTTCGGGCGCGTGGAACTGGATCTGGGACATACGGAAAGGGAGAATATTCCAATGGATAAGCGGCTGGAAGCATTTAACAAGGATAAGAATGATCCCGGTTTGGCTGCTTTATATTTCCAGTTCGGACGTTATTTATTAATATCGTCTACGCGTGTCGGTTTATTACCTCCCAACTTACAGGGCTTGTGGTGCAATACAATTAATACTCCCTGGAATGGTGATTATCATTTGAATATTAATCTGCAAATGAATCATTGGCCGGCAGAAGTAACCAATTTGTCCGAATTGCATCTTCCGTTAGCTGAATGGACTAAACAACAGGTGGCAAGCGGTGAACAAACGGCAAAGGCTTTTTATAATGCTCGCGGATGGGTAACGCATATTCTGGGTAATGTATGGGAATTTACTGCTCCCGGCGAACATCCTTCCTGGGGGGCGACCAATACTTCCGCCGCATGGTTGTGTGAACATTTATACATGCATTATTTATATACGCAGGACAAGGAATACCTGAAAGATGTATATCCGGTGATGAAAGGGGCTTCCCTCTTTTTTGTGGATATGCTGGTAAAAGACCCGCGTAATGGTTTCTTGGTGACAGCTCCTACCACTTCTCCGGAAAATGCTTATAAATTACCGAATGGCAAGGTTGTTTCTATCTGTGCCGGCTCGACAATGGATAACCAGATTTTACGTGAACTGTTTACTAATACAATAGATGCAGCAGCCATTTTGGGGATAGATTCTGCTTTTTCTGAAGAACTGGCAGTTAAAAGGGCGGGCTTGATGCCTACGACGATAGGTAAGGATGGCCGTATCATGGAATGGTTGGAACCGTATGAAGAAGTAGAACCGCATCATCGCCATGTTTCTCATTTATATGGTTTGTATCCGGGAAATGAAATTTCAATGGAACAAACACCTCAACTTGCCGAGGCTGCACGTAAGTCGTTGGAAGCACGTGGAGACCAAAGTACAGGATGGTCGATGGCATGGAAGATTAATTTCTGGGCACGTTTGCACGATGGCGACCATTGTTATAAGTTGCTTGGAGATTTATTGCGTCCATGTGTAGATAAGACAACGAATATGATAAATGGCGGTGGTACGTATCCGAATCTTTTCTGTGCGCATCCGCCTTTCCAGATTGATGGTAATTTTGGAGGTACGGCTGGTATAGCAGAAATGTTGCTTCAAAGCCAAACAGGTGCAATTGAATTATTGCCTGCTTTACCTTCTGCATGGAAAGAAGGTAGTTTTAAAGGCTTGAAAGTTCGTGGTGGAGGTGAAGTGTCTGCCAAGTGGCAAGATAATAAACTGACGGAAGCAACGCTGAAAGCTCTTGTTCCCGGTACTTTCCATATCAAGTTACCTGCTAATTCTGAAAACTTAAGCATACATATCAACCAAAAAGCGGTCTCTCTACCGGTTGTAAATGGAATGTTATTTTGTGAACTTCAACCGGGTTCGGAACTGTTGCTTCAATTCTGAACGGAGGGGGAAATAGTTGACAGTTGACAGTTGACAAGTGACAGTTGACAGTTAGTGGCGAGCGGGATTTTTAAAACATAAAAAAGGAGCAATTTTCTTTGGGTAGAATTTGCTCCTTTCGTTTATTTTGTTATCACCTGTCACCTGTCACCTGTCACCTGTCACCTGTCACCTGTCACCTGTCACCT
>MJGMD1__coassemble_2294_pt1 | contig 14605 bp, 9 predicted proteins | sample MJGMD1__metabat2_low_PE_010 | metagenome-assembled genome bin MJGMD1 | reverse complement strand
ATTAGTTCGTTCCGAACTAAGTCAGAATAGAGTAATTTATAGTATCAACTAATTTTTATTGTGTTTTTATGAGAACAAAAGAACAAGACCAAGAGGCTAAAATAGCCTATGAAAAACCAGTGATTGAAGTAGTGGAAATGGAGATCGAAGGTGTTATTCTGGATGGCAGTACTCCGGATTTTGGTGATGGAGGAACCTGGTAACAATTAAAGAATTACGAAAAGAACCTAATTAGAAAATCAATGAAAAAATTATTAGTGCCGATGACAGCATTATTATTAATGCTGTTGGGAGGATGCCAAAAAGAAGAAAATGGTAATAGGAGCGGAGAGATGATAAACCTTACCGCCGACCTTTCTCAGGGAGAGGTAACCAAAGTGGATGTAGATTTTAATACGGATAAGGCAGAGGTCTTCTGGACAGACGGAGATGGGGTCAGTGTATTCGGTGCCGATATCAACACGTCTGCGAATAAGTATTTAGGATTGATAAAAACCAGTCTTACCGAAAGAACTAAAAAGGCAGTTTTTGAAGGTCAGGTAGAGCAAAGCGGGAATAAATCATATTACGTTTTCTATCCTTATAGCGCTTCACATGTAGAAAACGATGGTTCGGGTGTTCCTTTGGACTTGGAGTCTCAAATAGGTAAAGTTGACGACTTTACCTATTTGTCAAATTACATGTACATGCTTGGCAAGGAACCCTGTGAGATGGATAGTGAGAACCGTGTAGTATTTTATATGGAACATGCTTGTGCCATTTTACAGTTTAATGTTATGTTGCAGGATGCTAAGGAAGGTGTTACTTTAAAGACTATAGCCGTATCCGGTGAAAACATTAAAAATAAAAAGACACTAGATGTATATAACAAAAAGATTGAAGATGTAGCAAGTGCCGGTAATAAAATAACTCTTTCATATCCTGATGGAGGTCCTGCGTTGAGTACGGCAGAAGTAACAGTTGCAATGACGGCTTTTCCTGCTGAATCCGGAAATGTGGATGTAGCGGTAACTGTCGATAATAACGGTAAAGAGCAAACAATTACCATTCCTGGTGTAGTTGTTGCTTTCGAGGCAGGAAAAAGATATACGAAAACTTTAAAACTGGATGTTCCTGATCCGGATGCTGAAACGGTTTATGTGGCTGGAATTGATTATTCTACTTTAACTGCACTTCTTTGGGTAAACGGAGTAGCCCAACAATTATCGGCTGATGGCATAAGTTCTGCACAAGCCATGTCTGTGTATGTGTCCGGAAATGATATTTATGCGGCAGGATCAGGACGAGGTGAAAGTTCAAGTAGTGGTGCTGCACTTCTCTGGAAGAATGGAGTTGGAGCAATTTTGACAGATGGTACGAGTATTACACAAGCCATGTCTGTGTATGTGTCCGGAAATGACGTCTATGTAGCAGGTAGTGCAAAAGAAAACAATCTCTATGTTGCAACTCTTTGGAAGAATGGTGTAGCTGAACACTTGGTTGAAGGGGCTACTAATAGCACATTAGCACAAACAGTGTATGTCTCCGGAAGTGATGTTTATGCTGCAGGATATGAAAGTTCGACTAATAGAACTGCAACTTTATGGAAGAATGGTACACTGATACCGCTGAGTGACGGGGTTAATAGTGCAGAGGCTAAATCTATATGTGTTTCTGGTGACGATGTGTATGTGGCAGGGTATGATGGAAAGTATGCAGTTCTTTGGACAAATAGTGTAGCTCAGAATTTAACGGATGGTACAAAAAATGCACAAGCTAATTCTGTATATGTTTATGGAAGCAATGTCTATGTTGTAGGCAACGACGGAGATTCTGCAATTCTTTGGACGAATGGTGTTGCTGAGAAATTGCCCGATTTGAATAGTTCCGCTGAAGCTCTTTCTGTGCATGTGGTCAATGGCGATATCTATGTTGCTGGATATGATGTAAATGAGAGTGGTAATCCTATAGGAATTTATTGGAAAAATAAAGTGCTCCAACAATTATCAGATAATTGTATGGCGTATTCTATTTTTGTGAAATAGTAGACAGTCAATACTTTTGAATAAGTGACGATCGACAGTCGTCCCAGCTTATAGCTGTTTGGTATGCCAAACGTAAAGCCTGGCTGTCAGTCGTCATTTATTTTATTTTCCATAGATGAATGGATATTATTGGTTGTTTTAGGTTAAATTTAACTTAGTACAAAATGAACTATTGTATATCTGTTGATAATTAAGCCTTGTAGAAAGATTGATGTAAAATGATAAATGTTTTGAAAATCAGCGGATTGGTGTTTGTTTTAATGGTTAAATATTGTTGTTGTGTTTTTTAATAAAAAGGATTAATAAACTTAAAACAATAGGCGGGGGATAAATGAAAATCAAATAATAGATGGAAATCATATTTCTATAGAAAGGCTATCTTGCTGAGAAACAAAATCATAATAAAATTAAAAGAGATGTTTACACTTAAAATATAAAATTACTTTTGTCTCAAAATTTTGGAGAGTTTTATTTCAGTTCATTTTGTACTAAGTTAGAATGTAGTTAAATAGAGTGTAAATAAATTATTATTGTGTTTTTATGAGAACAAAAGAAAAAGACCAAGAGGCCAAAATAGCCTATGAAAAACCTATGATTGAAGTGATTGAAATGGAAATCGAAGGCGCTATCCTCGATGGCAGTACTCCGGACTTTGGTGACGGAGGAACATGGTAAAAACAAAGAATTAGGTAAGAAAATTATGAAAAAATCATTGTTTGTATTTCTGGCAGCAGGATTGCTGTTGGCGGGTTGCCATAAAGATGACGATCCGAATAATAACGGAGGAAATGGTACGAAAGTACAGGTAAAAGCGACCTTGTCCCAAGGGGCAGTCACCAAAGTTGACGTAGAACCGGCTGAAAAGGGAGCAGAAATTTTTTGGACGAATGGTGATAAGGTCGGTGTATTCGGAAACGATATAAATACCGGTTATTATTATGCCGGAGCATTGACAACGACACTCGAACAAAGATCTAAAATAGCATTGTTTGAAGGAAGTGTTATTCAGAACACTGTAAATGAGTATTATGTGTGTTACCCTTATAATGATGTTCATCAAACAAATGACGGAACAGCTATTCCATTGGATTTAACGATTCAAGAAGGAGTGGCAAACAGTTTTGAATATTTGTCGTCCTACATGCATATGGTGAGCAGGGAGCCCAGCCATTTGAATAATAAGGAAATGGCATTTTCTATGGAGCATCTTTGTGCCCTGTTGCAGTTTAATCTGAAATTAAAGGATACACAGGAAGGGATTACTCTTAAAAGTATAGAAATTACGGGTGATAAGCTGGAAAATAAAAAGAATCTGAATGTTTTCGATAAAAAACTTTCGGATGCAGAAGGCTCGAACCATAAATTAACCTTGTTTTATCCGAATGGAGGAACAGATATCGTTTCGGAAAAAGAGTGTATCGTAGCTATGACTACATTTCCGGTGGAAACGGGTGATGTGAAAGTACGTGTATTTGTTGATGATAACGGTACGGATAAATATCTGGATTTTGATGCCGTAACCGTTACTTTCGAGGCAGGCAAACGATATACAAAGTCGTTGGAACTGGATATGTCGAAGGCTAAAGATGCTTCTATCATGAAACCTGAAGTAATAGATTATGACGCGAAAACGGCCCAAATTACGACTCGTGCAGAACTTGCCTGGGTAGCTGCTGCAACAAATGTAGGAAATGCCATTTATGACGATTATAATTATAATGGTTTTGAGGGTTGGACACTGACGCAGATGAATAATATAGACCTTGAAGGGAGTGAAGCAAAACAGTGGACGCCGATAGGAAAATTCAATACAGTTTCTAATAATCAACCATTCAAAGGTTTGTATAATGGAAATGGCTATAAGATTGAAAATCTCTATATAAATAACACGGTTACTTATCAGGGACTTTTTGGAGCAGTTATTGGTTCATCTTCCGATATATCGACAATTAAAGGGATAATTCTGTCAGGCTATGTTAAAGGTGGTTCAAATGTCGCTGGTATATCTGCTTATATATCTTATGCGACAATATCTGCTTGTGTAAATAGAGCTAATGTAAATGGAGCAGGCCAGGTTGGAGGTCTTATAGGAACTTCTGCTGCTTATATTTGTAATTTGATAGCTTGTGAAAATTATGGAACAATAACCGGAACTGGAAATGGTGCCGGAGGAATAGCCGGAACTACTGCCAACAATTTTAATGCAATAGCTTGTGTAAATCATGGTACTGTAAGTGGAACAGGTTTTATGACCTCTGCAGGGGGAATAACAAGCGCTTGTAGTGGAACAACAATAGTAATCGCTTCTTGTATAAATGAAGGGGTGATTTCTAAGACTGGAGGAGCTTTCGCTTATGCAGGAGGTGTTGTCGGTTTGATGACTAGCTATGACACAGTAGGTACTAAAGAACTGTATTTTGTAAATAATGCAACTTTATTTGTTGCGGGTAGGGATAGTCAAAATCAAGGTTGGAATACCAAAGGCCCAAGCCTTGTTTCCGAATTGAACAGTGACGAAACGATTGCTTCCCTTAATGCTGCCATCGAAGAATGGAATACGAATAATCCTGATTATAAGAGTCCGTCTAAATTTGTGTCGGGAGGTGATGATAATACGATACCAAGGCTTATGCCAATCGAATAAGATTTTAACCAAAACCTTTTCATATTTCCTTTCCTGAGGTGCGCCCATAGTGGCGCACCTTTTTTTGTCAAATACCGAAAAATCATCATTCTATCGTCTTTTATAAACTGACGCTGGCTCCGACAAAGAAGCTTCTTGGCAGTGAGGGACCGTATATATAATCGGAATCACGGTTCCAGCCCTTGTCAAAGTCTTTTTGATAGGCGTTGGTTATGTTTTGAATGCCTCCGTTGAGTTGTAAGGTAACACCTTTGTATACGGTCATGTCATAAGACAACTTCAGGTTGATTGCAAAAAACTTCGGGGTAGTGACTGCAACCGGCTTGTCCACACCCGAACCTGCCGCGTGTCCCACCAGCATATTTCCCGTATAGGTGCCCGAGAAAGCTGCCGACAGATGTTTGAGCGGATTGAGTGTTGCCGTGAAGTAACCGTAGGTATTGGGCGTACGCATCATTTTTTTCTCTTTGGGAGCATCTTCATCCCATTCTATCGCTTCATCGTAACGGCTTTGTTGCAGTGTAAGCCCGGCCTGCAATTGGAACCAGGAGGTGAAAGCCGCTTTGCCTTCGACATTGATTCCGAAAACCTTTGCCCCGTAAGCATTATAGCGCTCAAGGATTTCATTGCCCTGTTCGTCCGGCTGGTTCAATTTGCGTTCGGCAAATACATTGCTCAGGTTGGTATAGAAACCTTCCAGCAGGAGGTTGGCCTGTATGTCCCCGAAGGTATGGTATAAGTCGGCCGAAACGCTGAAACTGTTAGAGCGCTCCTCCTTCAGGTTTTTTGCCAACCGCGTTACCACACGCTCGCCGCCAACCAGGCTGGTGTGCAAATCTTCATCAAAAGTTTGCGGTGCACGGAAACCGCCTGCATAGCTGGCGCGCAGGTTGATTTCCTGTGTCGGATTGAAACGCAGGTTGATCCTCGGGCTGAATATCACATGATGAATCAGGTTGTGCTTGTCCAGGCGGCCTCCTAAGAGAAAGCCCCACTGGTCGTTTTTCCACTCGTTTTGCAGGAATGCACTTCCTATCTTGACTTTTTGCTTGAAGTCCCTGTTGTAGCCGATATATTCATCCGCCAGATTATCGTAGTTGTATTCTGCGCCGGCAACCAATTCGGAGGGCATGAACAGAAACCGGCTGAACCGGTGCATATATTGCGTACCGCCTACCACCGTCAGTTCATGTGTGGTCCCATAAGCCTTTTGGGCATTCGCGATACTTTCCGGAGAATCATCCCCCGTTCCTCCGTAATAACTGTTGCGGGCTACATCGCCGGCAGAAAAGTAAGTGCTCAGATGATTGTTCCCGTCCGGTGAAAAAAGGTCGTATGTCAATCCTCCGCTGTTAATCGTATGTTCCGCCTGTTCGGCTATATTCGCCTCTTGCGGCGGCAGGTTCAACTTGTTTCCTCCCCGGCTGAATCCGTTGATGGCATGATATTCCAGCGTCAGTTTGGAATAAGTGCTGGGTTTAAGAAACGAATGCAACCCGATTACTTTGTTTTTCAATATAGGCAGCTCCGTATATCCGTCCCCGTCATGGTCGTAACCGTCGCGTTGGCGGCTTTGACCGAATAGATATACTCCGGCCCGGTTGTCGCCGGTGACAAGCGAGGCATTCAACGTCGTGTTATTATCAAAAGCATTACTGCCTCCGACGGACATCAAGGAATGGGAGAATTCCGCCGAATTGCGGGTCGGCTCTTTAGTGATTATATTAATCGTGCCGCCGATGGCAGATCCTCCGAATAACGCGGAACCGCCTCCGCGTACCACTTCTACACGCTGAATCATGTTTGACGGTATCTGTTCGAGCCCGTACACACCGGCAAGAGCGGAAATTACGGGACGGGAGTCGATCAGTATCTGTGAATAATGCCCGTCGAGCCCGTTGATGCGTACTTGCGTATAGCCACAGCTTTGGCAATTGTCTTCCACCCGGACACCCGGCTGGAAGCTCAGCCCCTGCGCCAGGCAGATGGCATGTGTGTTCTCAAACAGTTTGGAATCCATTACGTTCACCAGATTGGGGGCTATGCGGCGCATCGTTTCGCTCCGGTTGGCGGAAACCACGACTTCATCCAGTGCGATGTTGTCTTCTTCCATCGTGAAATTAAGTTCCCGGGTGGAACCGGGCGTTACTTCGACTTCTTTCTGCAAGGTGCGGTAACCGATGAATTGCGTTTCAATAGTCAGCTTTCCCGTTGGCAAATTTTTAAGGAAATAATGGCCGGAATTATCGGTGGTCGTACCGATAGTTGTCCCTTTCACATAGACGTTGATATACTGCAGGGGATTCCCGCTTTTCTTGTCGGTGACGTGGCCATAGATATGGGCATCGCCTCCTTCCGAAGGTATGTTTTCGGCATAAACGGCCATGACGGCCAGCATCAGCCAACCGTAAAGGCAAATAATAAATTTATAGTTCATTTTAAATAGGTTCTGAGTCTGTTGTTTTTTATTTTTATCTCAACTCTGCTGTCAGAACCGGATGGGCGGGGCATGCAGGTAATACGGATAAAGTTGTGCCTTACAAACCTTATCCGGATATATTGCCTGCTCATAAATAGGAGCGGGGGGTATTCGGTTGATATGGAAAGTTTCTGCCTGTTGCAGGAAAGGAGAAAAAGTGAAATCACAGATCGGGCATGGGCTGCATGGGGATTTGGGGCAAGACTGGCATTCATGGTGTGTTGCGGAATGTGTCTCCTCATGGTGATGGAAAGCTTTTATGCCAAAAAAGGAGATGAATGTTATGAGTAACAGCCATGCGATGTATTTCCTGTTTTGTTCTTTCCTTTTCATTTGCCTGGTGAATGAAACAAAGATATGTTGTTCGATATTCTTTTTGTTATCGCTTTATCTTAATTAAGTAATCATATACTAATTTTACTTTGGGGTATCTGATATATTTCCCGGTTCTATATCCCTGACTGTGTTTATGAAAGCTACATTCAAATCCCTGATATGAATCCTCTCAAACAGGTCGGCTACATGATGGACAATCTTCTTTAAATGTTAAATTGATGTTTAATGTTTCCGGCATTAAATAATTATCATTACATTTGAGAATATTCATATCTATTATAAATAGAGACACACTTCTTGATTAAGATTGTATAAATCTGATTTCACGTTGCAAAAATACCTTGTTTTTTTATACGTCTATATATATAAAAGTCCAACAAGTTTCACAATTAGTCCATTTTATTAAAAAATATGTATTTATTGATTTTCAAAGTCGATGTGTTCTATCAACTGTTTGGGCGTACAGCCGAAATGTTGTTTACAATACTTTGTAAAGTGAGACTGTGAGTCAAACATGAATTTTGCCATCAGTTCTTTCACCGTTGCACCCGGATGCATTGCTTCATCCAATATTTTGCGGTTCTGTTGTTTCACAATCCAGCGTTTGGCTGTAATTCCGAATACGTTCTTGAATTTGGTAAAAAAGCTGCTTCTTCCCATATTGGAAATGGAAATAAGTTCTTCTATACTGTCTACCTTCTGATAGTTTTCCATAATCATTTTTTTAAAATGGAAATCCTGTCCTATGATAGGGTAAAACAAACCGGCAATTTCTTCTTTTGTATAAAATCCGCGGATTAAAAAGAACAGTTCTTTTTCCATTAATTCATGCAGGTGCCCGCAACTCAGTCCCTTTTTTAAACAATGAGTAAGCACTTCCAGATAAGGTGCAAGCGGATAACGGATTTCTGTGGCTTGGAAGTCATATTGAATTGTTTCGCAAATGTCTGACAATGATTGTAGTATAAACATATCACAACTGCCTGGAGGCGTCTCGAACGACAACGCTACCAGTTTGGCGCCGTCGCTTCCCCAACCGCTGAATGTAGACATTTTAGGCAGTAAAACCATTGTCCCTGCATTAAACTTTCGCTTTTTGAATTGATCCTGGCTGATAATAAATTCTCCGTTGAGAAACATGAGTAAATAATTCCAGCATGCGCATTCCTTCCGGATAAATACCTCTTGCTCTAATTCAATATATTTAAAACCGGATTCCACTTGATTTAAATAATTCCTGCACGAACGGTGTTCCTCGATGTAGAGTAACTCGTTAAGTAAAATTTCATGGTTCATAAGCCCGAAGATTCAATGTATTTGTATTTTTTGTTTCAGTATTGTTTCAGTGTTGTTTCAGCGCCTGATGTCATAATATGCTTATTTTCAGAATATTATTGACATCCATTTTATAAATGTAGTTCGTATAAAGTGTATGTCGTTTTATCTTACAATTAGAATATTTTGATAATCAACTACTTAAGCAAATTGTAATTTAAATATTTCTCTATTTATAATAGAGCTATACTGAAAATTGTATTTGGATTCATTATAGGGGACTATTATCTTATTTATTAATTAAATATCTACGAATGAAAGTAAGAAGTTTATTATTGTCGATGTGCGCGATAGTGGCATTGGCAAGTTGTTCAAAAAACGACGATGGAATCCCCGGTGGTGGGAGCGATGCCCCGGAAGCGAAAGTTATCCTTAAATTGGTTGGAAATAGCGATCAGGTGACCAGCAAAGCGGCGGGTATACCCGGCGATCTGGATACAAAAAATGGTACGGTAAATGATCTTACAGTGTTTATCTTCAACCAGAGCGGAATTGTTATTACGAAGCAGTATATCGGTACTCCGGCAACAGGTGCCAATTCGATATCAACTACGACGGACGCCAAGAAAGTGGCGGTTGTAGCCAATACCGGAGACATGACGGGTGCGGGCGGGGCGTTTGCCTCTGTTGCAAGTGAGGATGCCCTGAAGGCTGTGCTGTCGGATATGCTTGTCACTCCTGATGCTCCGACCGGTGACGTAACCCATACGGATGCGAATCTTTATATGTCGGGGATAAATGATTTGAGTGCGTTCTCAGATGTCGATGGTGTTCAGAAAGCTACAGCAACAGTACAGTTGCATTATTTATCAGCCAGAATACAGCTCACGGAAATTACATTCAATGGTGGAACTGTAACGGACAATGTATATGCCCAGGCAAATAATTTTACCACGAATGCTAATGCGAACTTCACTATCAAACGCGTGTACCTGATGAACGCCCAGAGAGTGACACATTTCCTTCCTGCTACCGCAGGCGGCTCTGACTATATCACACAAGATTTGAAACAGTATACCGGTGGTGTAGCGTGGGGTAATCCATGGACAGGTCAGGAACCTAATCAGTTCAAACCAAACAATGAGTACACCATAGAGGCCGGTGCTGACAAATTTAGCCCCACAGCGAATAAAATTTCGGATATAGGACATTGGTATACCTTCGCAAACACCGGTGTTTCTGACATTAACGATCATCCGACAGCGCTCGTAGTTGAGGTGTTGTGGAGAAAAACAAAAGCGAATGAAGGGGAAGGAGTAGCAGAAGAACTCCAGCCTATGTATTTCACTACCTACTTCGGAGGCGGAGACAAGGCAGAACTTGAAGCGGGTAAGGCATATACTGTAAAATTGGCTTTGAACGGTAACTTTAAACCTACCAACGAAGGCGGTAGCGGCGGCGGTGGTACTGAAGATCCGACCAAACCGACCGTTAACAGTTCCGTAGAGGTTACTGTTACTGCGGCAACTTGGGAACTTGTAGCGGATATCTCCAAAGAATGGAAATAATTCCCGAATTTGATATTATGATCGATATGTTCCTTCTGCAGGGCATGCATATTTATTAATAAGTATCTGCCACGGACACTGCCGTGGCAGATATTTTAAACTACAAAGAAATAAAATAAGAAAGAATATCCATTATGACAGGTGCCTATAAATTCCGGTTCGTGCCGGGGATATTATACTTTATGTTTACACTGCTGTTGTTGTCGGGGTGCATAGCCGAGAATACCGATGATTGTTTCAAGGGTATTCCATTGAAGGTGAATCTGTCGGCAGATATACCGGAGGAAACAATAAAAGACATGAGCCTCTATGTATTTGATGATAAAGATGTATTGCTCGACATACTGCCGGTGAACACAACGGAACCTGTTACCCTGAATTATCCGGGCATTCCCATCCTTCATTGCATAATTTTTGGCAACACGCAGGACGGTACGATGCTCGTCAGCCCCCTGAAAAAGGGCGATTTATGTTCCGACGGTTTCATATCCCTGAAACCCGCTGCATCCATGAAAGCAGAGACGGGACTTTACACTTCTCCTGCCGACTTGTTCTACGGGGAACTTAAAATAGACAACAATACAACGTCCAGTCAAGCGGAAGGGCAATCGATGGATATCTCCCGCATGACGGCGTCAATGAATATAACCTTGCGCGGATTACAGAAACTTACCGGTACGGAAGACGGGGATTACTCGCTCGTCATCAGCGAAACAAGCAGCCGGATGGATTTTAACGGAAATTACGGAGGCGCTCCCGCCTCTTATTCCCCGGCAGTGAATCCGGCGGCAAACAAAGATTTTGAGGTTCCCATGTTCCGGCTTTTTCCTACGGCAGAAGGCAATGGGCTAACCATTGATATCTACCATAATAAATTGCTGCTTAAGCGTATAAAGGCAGACGGTAGCGGTAATCCGATTGTCCCCGTAGTAGGCAAAACCGTTAATGTTTTATTGAATTTTGAAGGTTCTGTGGGCGTAGAACTCGAGGTTACAAATTGGGGGGAAACAGTTGTCTGGAAAGAGTTCAATTGATTCATTTATTTCCCGGAGCGATATGAAAGATTAAGAATATAATATGAAGATAAAGAAGAATTATATATCGAGGCTGAACGAACTGGCTAAATACTTATGGATAATCATTCTATTGGGAGCTTGCCAGAACGATGACCGTTATCATGTACAGCAGGACGGTCCCGTCCTTGTGAAGCTTTCCGTATCGACATCCGATACCGGTATGGCTTCGGGAAACACAGCAGGGACCGATACGCAGATTTCTTCAATTTATATTCTTCAGTTCAATGCCGACGCAGACTCTTACGGAACCCTGCGTTACGTGGCGGAAGGAGATAAGAATACCAGCGGAAGCTATACAGCCAACTTGTTGCAAAGTATGGGGGCAAATGATAGCTACAAACTCGTTATCCTTGCCAACCTGCCTGATTATGGATTTCTTTATGGCCTGTATGGCAAGAGCTACGAAGAGGTGCAGCAAGCCAGCCTGAGCGCGGCTGAAACCGGTCCCCTTGTTTTCGATGATGCCCACCCGTTTCCTATGTTCGGGGTGGTCAACGGAGGCAAATCAGTACAAGTAATGGAAGGTACCGTTTACAGTGAAGCAAAGTTGGTTCGTGCCGTAGCGCGTATAGATATAGGTGTCGGCACCAAAAAAACAGGTCCGGACGGTGCGATTACATCCTGGACGAATACAGGCAGTGGCAAACAGCCTTTTACGATGGCTGAAGTACAAGTATGGCGGGCTGGGCAGAGGTACACATATATGCCTGCCATGGGGAACTTCCACTGGAAAACGGTTACGGCAAATGACGTTTCATCCGATGAGATCGTGATAGACCGTCCTTCCGGTGTGGATGGCGGGACGACAACTACAAAAACATATAGTGGCGCCCCATACATAACGAACAATACTTATTGTTTAGGCCAAATCTATTTGCCCGAAGCCGGTTTGAATTGGGGCAGCGTGTATGACGGCCAACATACCAACCGCCTCGCCATTATCGTAGGAGGCTATTATAATGGCTCTACGGATATGTCCTACTATCGTGTGGACTTTACCAACGACAACGCCGCCGCCCCCAATGACAAGATGGACATCCTGCGCAACCACTTATACCAGTTTACTATCAGTAGCGTGAAAGCCGCGGGCTATGCCACTGCCGAACTTGCGTACAAGAGCATGCCGAAAAATTTGAGCTTCGAAGCCACTCTTGAACCATGGAAAACGTCCCCAATGGGTTCTGTTCCTTCCATCTCGGGATATTACCTGACTTATCAGGGATTTAATGGAGAGAATGTGGACTGGACTTACGCGGCGGGTTCCTCACAGAAAATTCCCAAGAAGCGTTCTTTTTGGTTAGATAATAATAAACTGTCATTCGACTACAATAATTTTTATAAGGAAGGAAACAGCTTTTATTCTCCAAATATTTCGGGAGGACAAAACGGGCTCCTGTATCCTACCGTGGCAAATGCCTTTTCCTATGAAGGAACCTTTCCCAACCTGATGGTTTCCTCCAATGATATGGTGGATGAATCAGGTAATGAGAGCGCCCAGTGGAAGACCGGAACTGCGTTGACCGCCTTTGACTTATGTCGCGATCTGGAAGAAAACGGATTCGACAACTGGAGACTTCCGCGACTCTCGGAACTGGCATTTATTTATGTGAATCAGGGAAGCTTGGAAAAATTGCGGGGGTTCACGCCACTGTCCGGTTCTTATTGGAGCGGGAGTGAATATCTGGTATCCAATGCTACGGAGGAGCAACAGAAAAAGTCCGATTGGGCGTGGGCTGTCGATTTTACCACTACTACGGGATATGCGTCGTGGCATCTGAAAACAGACAAATTGAAAATCCGTTGCGTGAGGCAGAGAGCAAATAATGAGTAATTGAAACGATATACAAAAATGAATATGGATACAAAGAATAAATATACCTTACTCCGTGCAATTATCCTGGCAGCCTGCTCTTTACTATTGGCAGGAGCCTGTGACAACCATGCCTTCGACGGGATGGGGCCGGATACTCCGGGAAGGGAAGTCCGTCTGGACTTCAATGCGTCCATAGAAAACACGGAGGCCGCTCATTCAAGGAGTTTTGCACCCATAGATGCTTTTACCGGAAATTCCTATGCTTTTGGTATGTCTGTCACTAAAAGTGAGAACGGTAGTGAGATTTTCAAAGGATCATCAGACATGACAGCGACCATGGAACGCTCCGGTTCTGCCGCACCGTGGGAGTGGTCTTTCTTAGACAATTCCAATCATTCAAGCGTCACTCCCGCGGGGCCGGAAGGTCAAGCATTAAAGGTGGTTGCCTACTATCCGGTTGTCTCATCCGCTACCAAGGATGTCTATACGAATGGCATCCCGTTTGATTTCTCCGCTAAGACTGGCCTCAAACAGACGGATCTACTTTACAATACCGACACCATCTATCCGTTCGCTCCGTCCGGCGAACTGGTGGCAACTGTTCCTTTAAACTTCTGGCATGCCTATACGTGGATCGTTCTTCACATCACGAAATACGTGGATAAAGGGTCGGAGTTCAAACTGGGAAGTGTATCCTTGGATAACCTCGGAGGGAGCTGGATTAAAAACAAAGGAGCCATTGACCCGGAAACAGGCTTGGCAAAGGATGGAGCTACCGCCGGTCCTATAGGAGTAATAGTAGACCCTGCTGCGGTATTGTCCACTACGCAAGTTCTCACCTACGAATTTCTGGTTCCCTCGTTTATGGATACCAAAGTCGGTAACGGCGAAATAGTCCTTGTATTGAATGTCAATGGGATTAATGAGATATTTCGCCTGGATAAGGTCTATCTTAACCAAAGTGACGATCGCAAGTCCTTTGGTTTCAGGCAGGGATATAAAAATACATATGACCTGGTCTTTAATAACTCCGCTCTTAGCCTGAGTATTCAGAATTGGACCTCGGAGGTGATTAACGGCGATTTTGGAGGTGATATAACGCCTCCCGGAGACCAAGATTATAAGTGGATGAATTTGAACAACGGTTCTTTGTATTGGCCGACGGGTACTTATCCGGGTGGGGCGCTAACTACATATCCTCCAAAATCTGGCTATTTAACTGCCAATGAGCATCCGTATGAAGCCTACCTGACCACTGTGGCCTATGGTGGTAACGGAGGCTATGTGCCTGTTAATTCACCGGACCCCACAAAACTGCCCAAGGACGGTCTGAATATTACGGATGATATAAACGTGTACACGATGGAAAAAGCTCATCAGATACTTCAGA
>MJGMD1__coassemble_2227_pt1 | contig 15992 bp, 12 predicted proteins | sample MJGMD1__metabat2_low_PE_010 | metagenome-assembled genome bin MJGMD1 | reverse complement strand
CCGACCTTGCAAACTATGATGAAAAGACATCGGACGGTTATCGTGTAAGTAAAGGGGAAAAGACAATGACCGTATCTTTCTACGGCATGTTTGCCGCCCCTACATTATCTCCTGATTATAATAATCCTTATTGCAACTCTACGAATGGTGGAAATAGCTGGCTGAATAAATCCACGCTCGTAAAAACCGAGGTTGTAAACAACCGGCGTAAATATACATTCAATGTGGTGGTGAATGCAGCAACCGGAACCGATGTCGAGTACCAACTTCATAAAGCAACAATGAATATCACACATAATGGACAAACAGTCAAATCATACACCATCTGGCGGGGTGCTTCCTTCTATGGTTATCCTACCGGTGAAGGCAGTCCGTATTATACCGCTATACTAAGAAATGGCAAATGGTGGGCTCCCGTCAATTGCGGGGCAACCCGTGTGGCACAGGCGGGTGATGGGAAAAACAAGAAAGTAGCCGGAACCGGTAATATCTACCAATGGGGACGTGCCGATTATACAAACTACGGAGGTCCTGCAATTGGAAATCCAACCAGTAATCCCCGTCCCAATAACAATACGTTTTATTACAGTACTGAAAACTGGTTGACTTATACTGATAACTCACTATGGATAGAAAACAATAAAGGGAAAAACGACCCTTGCCCCTCAGGCTATCGTGTACCAACATTCAATGAGTTACAAACAATCGGAAATGCAACATCCTGGGATAGTGGCGGTTTATTTAATGTCACTGCAGAAAGTGGTTACCCCCTACTTGTTTTGCCTACTGTAGGTTTTCGCACTCTCGAGTCTGGTGCACCTAGCCAGTTAGACCAAAATGGGTATTACTGGTCGTCATCGGCGGAGACGACCAAAGCAAAAACCGTATTCTTTAATAAAAGTGTTAACCTGGTCGAAGGTACATATCCCAAAACGGATGGTTTTTCCCTTCGCTGCATTCGTCAATAAAGGTCAACCTATCCTCCTACTAATTTCATTTATTCGAACCATACATAACAGCAACCAGCGCCTGCTAAAAACACCCCGCTCCGTATCCGTAAACATCACCTTCGGACAGGTTAGCGACGGCGACAAACCGGATGAACTGTAAAAGAATCCGGATGAATCTTTCATCCTCCCTCAGCGCCAGCCCAGCGCTAACGCTAGCGTTACCTCAACGCTACCGTTGGCGTCGAGGTGGCGCTACCAGTGGAGAAGATGCACCTTATCTTTGTAAAGATCATACGGAAATCATGTACCGCCTCGTCACCATGGGGAAACCACACATCCCTGACGCTTCGCCTACGTTGTCCGCAACGCCCGACAGCAAATGGGCCGCCAAGTGGTATTCTATATCATGTTCAAGCTGATGGGACAGTTCTGCCACGCCGAAGTACGGAATATAGGGGAATGGGAAATCAGCGAAGGATAAACCGGGAACTCCACGTCAATGCGAAATAAGGTGTGACAAGGTAGTCCAATGTATAAGCAGTTCCTTGTTCCGTGCGGGTTTCGTACACATTGAAACTACCTTCTTCCGTATAGAGAAACGGACATACATGCAGGTGGCGGCGGAAATCGACCTCCTCCTGCCCTATCATCTTAAATAAGGTTTCTTTTGCACACCAATGGAGCAGCAGATGCTCTGTTTCGTGCTCTTTATCGATACCCTCCTCTTCCTCCAGAGCCATAAAACGGCTGCGTATCTTTTTTACACGGTCAGAACGGTACTCGATATCGATACCGGCCGCCGGATGCTCCTGCACCAGAACGGCGGCATATCCTTTCGTATGTGAAATACTGATATAGAACGGAGAATCCGACAGATAAGGTGCACCGTCCGCACGATAGGCTATACATGCAGGATATCCGAGTAATTCCTGCAAAAGTACCCGGCTGGCAAGCCACTCCTGCCGACGGTGTTCGGTACGAATATTTTCAAGTTGCGGAAGGTATTCCTCTCCATTTTTCAAAAGAGAAAAGAGGGCGCCGGAAGATTCTTCAATTTTCCAGACTCCCCGGAGCGGGGCGGTATGTTGAAAAAGAAGGGGCATCAGGCTTTATCTTCTTCTTTCTCCTCCACCTTTTCCATTTCGGAAATACGGTTGAACTTAACCTTCAATATACGGCGGTTGTCTATCTCCAATATCTGGAAACGATAATCATTATATTCAATGATTTCGCGACGGCGTGGGAAGTCCTCTTTTATCTCCAACAAAAGACCGGCAAGCGTCTCCACTTCTTCTGTCAGTTTCCCAAACTCGGAAGGGTCTGCACCAATTACACGGAAAAAGTCAGTCAGCAATATTTTTGCTTCAAAAATCAGGCTACCGTCGGCAAGGCGGATAAATTGTTTCTCATCCTCATCGTATTCATCGGATATTTCACCTACGATTTCTTCCAGGATATCTTCCATCGTCACGATACCGGAAGTGCCGCCAAATTCATCTACCACAATTGCCATGTGGATTTTATTGGTACGGAAATCTTCCAGCAGGTCATCAATCTTTTTTGTTTCGGGTACAAAGTAAGCAGGACGGATAAGGCTCTGCCAACGGAAAGTATCCGGCTTCTCGATATAGGGTAAAAGATCTTTGATATACAAAATTCCTTTTATATTATCCTCGGACTCGGCATAAACCGGGATGCGGGAATAACCGGAATTGATGATAAAATCGATAACCTCGCGAAAATTGGTCTTGATATCGATATCTTCCATATCAAGACGCGGAGTCATGATTTCATCGGCTGTCTTATTATAGAATTTAATGATTTCCGCCAGCATCTCCTTCTCTTCCGGTATCTCGGTAGAGGTCAGTTCGAGCGCTTTCGACAGTTCATCTACAGAAAGGTCGTATTTCTTCTTGACAAGCGCTTTATTGATGACTTTGGTAGATGTAACCAGCACTTTGGAAAGCGGACGGCAGATATGTTCCACCACATTCAGCACTGAAGCGGATTTCCGGACGAAGCGCAAGGAGTTTTTCTGTGCATAAATCTTAGGCATAATCTCGCCGAACAGCAAAAGCAAAAAAGTAAGGATAATCGTTTCGAGGATAAACCCTAACATAGGTGCGGCGGAGAAGTTAACAATGGAATTAATACTGTAGGTACACAACATTACCACTGCCACATTCACAAAATTATTGGCAATAAGTATAGATGCCAACAAATATTCGGAACGATCCAACAACTTCCGGATTAAGGGGTCTGAAGGAGTATTCTCTTCCTTTATATCATTAATATCTGCAGGTGTCAACGAAAAAAATGCTACCTCGGATGCCGATACGAAACCGGAAACAAACAACAAAAGAATAGCAATACATAATGCAATAACAGGACCTGCTGTCAGATCCTGTATAGTGACTTGATCAAATAAGCCCGATAAATAATAGTCTGAGTCCAAGGGGAACCGTATTAGTTAAACAATATCAGAACGGAAGATCATCCGCACTGTTGGTTTCTGAGAAAGTATCCGATTGCGGATTAGCAGCCGGCTGCTGGAATGAAGAGGGCTGCCCTGTTGCAGGTTGTCCGCCTGTTTGGGATGCCATGCCTGTTGCATTCGCTCCATCGCGGTTGCCGCCAGTATTGGTTCCTGTACTATAAAATTCCACACGGTCAGCATGGATTTCGGTAACGTAGCGTTTAACACCTGTCTGGTCGTCATAGCTACGGGTACGGATTTTACCTTCCACATAAAGGCCGGAACCTTTTTTCACCCACTTTTCTACAAAAGGGACAAGGTCGCGGCGCACAACAACGTTGTGCCATTCCGTGCGTTCCGGAACAACTGTACCGTTTGCCAGGGTATATCCTCTTTCCGAAGTAGCAAGAGGGAAATTAGCTACAGCAGCTCCGCTGTCAAAATAACGAACGTCCGGGTCTTTCCCGACGTTACCAATCAATATTACTTTATTCAGTGACATGTTATTAATCTTTTATTCTTTCTATGCAAAGAAACATAAATTCAGTCATTCAGACAAGTTTCCGGATAATTTCTCCAGATAAATGTGTGTCAAGCGGGATACTGCATATTTTTCTATCTCTTCCACAGGCACAGGCAAGTAAGAACCCAATCCGCTGGCAGCCTGTTCTATTTCCACCTTATAGAAAGTAGCATAGAGAACTTGATGGGACAAAACATGTTTAACATTCGGCAAACCGACAGTGATGTTCATTTTCCCTACTCCCTTGAAGATCCGTTGGAATACGTCCGTATCCTGCAATACGCAAAAATCAGCCGGGGCGTCCGTTTCAATAAGCGGAAACTCGTAAAGGCCTTCCCAAATATCCCCTTTACCCCTACGGCTCAGCCAAGTCGTATCTTTATATATAATATGAAAATAATGAAAATAACGATTACGCGTTTTCGTCTTATTTTGCTTTACCGGATACCTGCGGACTGTACCTGCTCCATATGCCATGCAACGCTCCGCCAAAGGGCAACGTTCACAGTCCGGATTTTGAGGGACACATTGCAATGCGCCCAATTCCATAATTGCCTGGTTATGCAATCCGGCATATTCCGGGTTCATAACAGCGGCTGCCAATTCGGTGAACTGCTTTTTCCCTTTCGACGAATCGATCGGGGTGTCCATGGCAAACAAACGAGACAGCACACGGAACACATTTCCGTCTACTACCGGATAAGGCTGGTTCCAGACAAAAGAAACGATAGCTGCAGCCGTATACTCACCTATCCCTTTCAAGGATAATACATCTTTATAAGAAGAAGGAAATATACCGCCAAAACGTTCCATTATATCCTTTGCCGCAGCATGCAGATTACGCGCACGGCTATAATATCCCAACCCTTGCCAATATTTTAAAACTTCATCTTCCTCAGCCTCGGCCAGGGAAGCCACATCTGGAAAACGTTTGGTAAAACGGAGAAAATAATCCATCCCCTGCACTACCCGGGTCTGTTGAAGAATAATCTCGGAAATCCAGATTATATACGGATCGGAAGAATCCCTCCAGGGTAACTCACGTTTATTTTTGCTGTACCAACCCAAAAGCAAGCGGCTGGTTTCTAAGTCTTTTTCTGTCTGTAACATAATATAGAAGCGGTCTGTAAACAGACTATCAGCGGATAGTCCGGTGCAAACATACACAGTTCCAATGAATTGAAAGAAAACTTTTAGAAAAAAATGAGCAGCAATCTTTTCCCACTTAAATAAAAAGCTATATATTTGCATTCCAAAAAATTAATAGGTCCAAATCAATTAATTAATTTATCGACATGACTAAAGCAGATATTGTTAGCGAAATTTCAAAAAATACCGGTATCGACAAACAGACGGTATTGAATAGCGTAGAATCTTTTATGGATATTGTAAAAGGTTCATTATCTCAGGGTGAAAATGTGTACTTGAGAGGATTCGGAAGTTTCGTTATTAAGAAGAGAGCCCAGAAAACAGCTCGTAATATTTCTAAAAATACTACGATCATTATTCCGGAACACAACATCCCGTCATTCAAGCCAGCAAAAACTTTCCTGAATGAAGTTAAGTAAATCAGTAATTATAGTTTAATTTAAAATTTAAAAACGATGCCTAGCGGAAAGAAAAGAAAAAGACATAAAATGTCTACGCACAAGCGCAAAAAGAGACTGAAAAAGAATAGACATAAAAAGAAATAAGTCTATTTCCGATGAAACTCTAAAGAACAAACTTAATAAGAGACCTTTTAAGTTTGTTCTTTGCGTATTTAAGAAGGTCTGATATCTAAAACACCATCTTTTATTATAGTGATTAGTGAACTTGTAGTTGATGTACAACCCAAAGAGGTATCTATTGCCGTATTGGAAGACAAGAATCTTGTTGAGCTTCAAAAAGAAGCCCACAATGTTTCTTTTGCCGTTGGTGATATATACTTGGGCAAAGTAAAAAAACTGATGCCGGGGTTGAATGCTGCATTCATTGATGTAGGTTATAAAAAGGATGCGTTTCTTCACTATTTGGACTTAGGTCCTAATTTTAACACGCAACAGAAATTCCTGAAACAAGCATTGGGAGAACAGAAAAAAATCCCTGTTATTTCCAAACTGCAATTACTCCCGGAAATTGAAAAAGACGGCAGTATAAGCAATGTGCTCAAAGTGGGTCAGGAAGTGCTGGTACAAATTGCCAAAGAACCAATCTCAACAAAAGGTCCCAGGTTGACTTCCGAACTTTCTTTTGCCGGAAGATATATTGTCCTGATTCCGTTTGCCGATAAGGTTTCGGTCTCTACTAAAATCAAATCAAGCGAAGAACGTGCCCGTTTACGCCAGCTTATTCAAAGTATCAAACCGAAGAATTTCAGCGTAATCGTACGAACATCATCCGAAGGAAAACGCGTTGCTGAACTTGACCACGAATTAAAGACATTAGTAAAAAGATGGGAAGATAATATCGTTAAAATAACCAAGGTCAAAGCTCCGGCTATTGTCTATGAAGAGACAGCCCGTACGGTTGCTTTACTCCGCGATATTTTCAATCCGTCTTTTCAAAACATTTATGTAAACGACCCCGATGTTTATCATAACATCCGCGATTATGTAAGCCTGATTGCCCCGGGAAGGGAAGATATCGTACACCAATATACTGGTGAGCTCCCCATCTTCGACAATTTCGGCATTACCAAACAGATTAAATCATTATTCGGTCGTACAGTTACATACAAGAGTGGAGCCTACCTGATTATCGAACATACGGAAGCGATGCATGTTATCGATGTCAACAGCGGAAACCGTTCAAAGGGCAGTGATGCTCAGGAAAAAACGGCTATAGATGTTAATACCGCCGCCGCCGACGAAATTGCCCGTCAATTACGTCTTCGTGATATGGGTGGTATTATTGTTGTAGACTTTATCGACATGGCGGAAGCCCCTAATCGACAGAAGCTGTTTGAACACATGTCTAAAGCAATGGCCAGCGACCGGGCAAAACATAACATTTTGCCCTTAAGCAAATTCGGCCTGATGCAAATTACACGCCAGCGTGTCCGTCCGGCGATGGATGTGGACACTTCTGAGGCTTGTCCAACCTGTTTTGGAACCGGGACTATCAAACCCTCTATTCTGTTTACCGATAGCTTGGAAGGTAAAATTGATTGTTTAGTTAATAAACATAATGTGAAGAAATTCGCCCTGCACGTACATCCTTATGTAGCAGCATTTATTAAGAGAGGTATATTACCTCTTTGCTGGAAATGGAAACTGAAATACTCTATGGGTATGCAGGTTATTCCTGATCAAAGTCTGGCTTTTCTGGAATATAAATTTATAGATTCGGAAAAGAACGAACTGGACATGATGGAGGAAAAAGAAATCAAATAAAAAATCAGGGTGTTCCTTTAAAAAGAAACACCCTGATTTTTTTTATATCTCCATGAAATAATATTTACTTCCCTGTTTCTACTACAATCATAACAGGAAAATGGTCTGACGGCACACGTGCCACATACTTCATCATTTTTGCTTCTTTTGGGAAATTTCCGTTGTTCTCAGATACTGTTCCATCTTTTGGGGTACGGTAGCTATCTGTCAATATACCATATTTAAGCACTTTGAAATCGTCAGTCAGGAAGATATGGTCTATCCGCTGGTCTGTTTTACGATCCGGATAAAAACCATTGAACGTCCCGTTTGGATCATAACGGAATTCTGCTATTTCATAAGAATCGCGCATCACACCAGAAGAATCCAATAATTTATAAGACTCACTGTTTTGGTCTACATTGAAGTCACCGGACAGGATAACCGGAATATGAGACGGCTGTTCTTTGATTTTCTTCAAAATCAATTTAGCACTCTCGGCACGTGCCTGAAGCCCAACATGGTCCATATGCAGGTTGAAATAAATAAACTCAAAACCAGACTTCTTATCTCTAAATTTTCCCCAGGTACAGATACGGGGCAAAACAGCATCCCAACCTTTATTCGGATAGTCTGTTTCTGTAGATAACCAGAAATCACCATGTTCCAGCACCTCAAAACGGTCTGTACGATAGAAAATAGCAGAATGCTCACCAGCCTGCTTTCCGTCATCCCGACCTACACCAATATAATCATATCCTGGCATAGCAGCTTTCAAATCCTGCAATTGAGGATATTTTCCCTCCTGCGTTCCAAAAATATCAAAACCATGAAACTGGACTAACTTGGCAATGTAAGGATAACGCTGTCCCCAACCATTTCCATTAGTCGAATCTCCCTGATTAGCATTGCGGATATTATACGACGCAACAACAAAAGTTTCTGCCTGCAAACAAAAACTTATAAGCAGAAACAAACAACCGGCACATACAATTTTTTTCATTATTTTCATATAAACAGTTTAATCGAATCATAACATTAGTCCTTCCCTTTGGCTTTTGCCATATCGAGTGCGGACGTTGTAACATAATATTTAGCAAGCATATTCGGCACCTCCCATACAGGAAGTGCACCTTCCTTCAGGTAATCAAGGAAATGCTCTGTCACCTGTCCGAAATGGGCCTCATGTCCTACCCTGTATTTAGAAGGGATTACCACCTGCCAAACTCCATCCCTGACTTTATTTAAAGCAATGCCCGGATATTGGGAAGATATTTTCTCCATGGATGCCTCCAAATCTTTCTCATACGAAGCATCACCACCTTCCACAGCTTCTACAAATAATTCCGGCTGATAATTCTGTTCTTCTCCCTGACGGATAACAAGATCAGCTTTGCTCCCTTTCATTACAGAATAATGGGTATCTCCACCTCCTTCCGGAAAAGTATAATTCCATATAACGGAAACTTTGGCAAATACATCTTTAAGCTTGTATACGATATCGCCATTACAATAGACTTTCAAGGTATCATTTTCCACATCTTTGCGCAGGAAATCAGGATAAGTTTCCACCCCCGTCACCTGAGTAAATTCTTCCGGCCCGATAGGCGTAGCCCAACGGTTTGCATCAATTAGCACTATATCTTCTTTGTAATCGATAATCTGCTCAGGAAAAGCCTCCCATTGTACAAGGTCCACCAAATGGGTTGTTACATCTACAATTCCTTCTCCCTGCTGGTTCACATCAAAATACCAAACCGGACGTGTCAAAGGTTTGCCATCCACAACCTTAAAGAAATGATGAACACTTTCCTTTACGATAGCAGGCTCTTCCGGAGTTCCCGGAAGTTGCTCACCATACACTGCCGGCAGCATGGATAACTCTCGTTGCAAGATTGTTGTTATCTCATTACGCTCCGTCATAATATCATATAGAAAAATTTTTTTCTGCTTGGCTATGTCAAAACATTCCTTCAGCAATTTGAAGTTCTCGCTATTGATTGCCATCGGCTTATCAGACAATACATTGATTCCGGCTTCAAGAGTTTTCTTTATATATTCGGTTTTCTTCTCATTATTACCGGCCATAACCATCACATTCCCTTTCTTCTCAGAAAGCATTTTTTCCAGAAAATCCGGACCTGTATAAACCACCTCATTCCAACCGGTAGGATTCTCCGCACGCGTATTAAAACCTTCTATTCTTTTCAAATGTTCCTGCACATCGAAACCAGCCGGAGCATACACATAAACATCCTTGGAAACTTGCGGATAAGAAACTTTTTGAACCAAGGCTGCATGAAAATGTCCCGGATCGAGGGTTATCAATTTCACTTCTCCGGGAGCACCGGTAAACCCTTCAGTTTTTTTATCAGAGGAACAAGCAGTCCCCACCAATAAGGCTGCCATAGAAAATACAAGATAGTTTTTCATACTATTACTATTAAAAAGATTGACGGACGTCGTTACTTTACACAATAAGGAAATACAAAGATAAAACTTCTCCCTGTATTATAAGAAGCCCGATAGGTTCAGATTCATGTTTTTTATGTAAGTTTGCCACAAATCGAAAACAAGATGGTAAAAATAGGAAAATACAATACGCTGAAAGTTGTAAAGGACCTCGACTTCGGTGTTTATCTGGATGGTGGTGACGGATTGGAGATACTTCTCCCTGCACGCTATGTTCCGAAAAACACTAAGCCTGGGGATGAAATTGAAGTATTCATCTATCACGACAACGAAGGCAGAATTATAGCAACAACAGCCAAACCATTGGCGCTTGCCGACGAATTCCAGTTTATGGAAGTAAAGTCCGTAAATGAAACCGGAGCTTTTCTTGACTGGGGACTGATGAAAGACCTGTTAGTCCCTTTCAAAGAACAAAAAATGCCTATGCGCGAAGGCAGATGGTACCTGGTATATGTACACATAGACCATATCACCGGGCGTATTGTCGCTTCCGCCCGTATAGACAAATACCTGGACAATACCGTTCCCGAGTACACATTCAACCAGGAAGTAGACTTATTGGTTGCCGATGAAACAGAAATAGGATATAAAGTCATCATCAACAACGCACATTGGGGCTTAGTATACCATAACGAAGTATTCCGCCGCCTGGAAAAAGGAGACCGTTTGAAAGGTTATATAAAAGAAATCAGGGAAGACGAAAAAATAGACATCAGCCTAACCCCACTGGGATACCAAAAAGTAGAAGGTATTGCCGGCACCATCCTGGAAGCCTTAAAAATGCAGGGAGGCTATATCGCCGTCCACGATAAAAGTGAGCCTGATGTCATCTATTCCTTGTTCCGTTGTAGTAAAAAAGCCTTCAAGCAAGCCATCGGCGCCCTCTACAAACAGCATCTCATCTCTCTGGAAAAAGAAGGCATCCGATTAATGTCGGAAGAGTAAACATTATAAATAAAAACAACCGATACCGTCTGTCCCAATATAAAACAATAGTTTCATTACGGAAAACAAGCGGTATCGGCAATTCCAAGAGGAAGCAACGCTTCCTATAAAAGGCCTCAGCAGTCAGGCGTCAAGCGCAGGTGAAAGACGAAGCGCCCGGAGTAGCAGCTGTTTGAGCGAAGCGAGTTCCGCTGCGCCAGCGTAGTCTTTCGCCGGAGTAGCCTGAATGATACAGCCTTGACCTTTTGTTTACTTTTGGCTTGACCCAAAAGTAAAATACTAATCTAATTTCAGCACAGCCAGGAACGCCTTCTGCGGAACTTCTACCGTACCAATCTGCTTCATACGCTTCTTTCCCTCTTTCTGCTTTTCCAGCAACTTACGTTTACGGGAAATATCGCCACCATAACATTTTGCCGTCACATCCTTACGGACCGCTTTAATCGTCTCGCGGGCAATAATCTTTGCTCCGATAGCCGCCTGGATTGCAATATCAAACTGTTGGCGTGGAATCAGCTCTTTCAGCTTCTCGCACATACGGCGACCGAAAGTAACACTATTATCCACATGAGTCAATGTTGAAAGCGCATCAACCGGTTCACCATTCAGCAAAATATCCAGTTTAACCAACTTGCTGGGACGGAAATCGTGAATATGATAATCAAACGACGCATATCCTTTTGAAATACTCTTCAGTTTATCATAAAAATCAATTACAATCTCCCCTAAAGGCATATCATAATGGATTTCCACACGGTCGCCGGATATATACTCCTGCTTAATCAGAATTCCCCGTTTACCCAGACAAAGCGTCATAATAGGACCAATAAAAGTCGTATTGGTAATAACCGATGCACGGATATAAGGTTCATCTATATGCTCTATCAAAGTAGGGTCCGGCAAACCGCTCGGATTATGCACTTCCGTACAATTCCCCTTCTTATCATATACCTTGTAAGAAACGTTAGGCACAGTCGTAATCACATCCATATTAAACTCACGGTCCAGACGCTCCTGAACAATCTCCATATGAAGCAATCCCAGAAAACCGCAACGGAATCCGAATCCCAAAGCGGCGGAACTTTCCGGCTGGAATGTCAGGGAGGCATCATTCAACTGCAACTTTTCAAGCGAAGCACGCAAGTTTTCAAAATCCTCGCTATCTATCGGATACACCCCGGCAAAGACCATCGGTTTCACTTCTTCAAAACCAGCGATAGCCTCTTTTGCAGGGCGGGCAACATGCGTAATGGTATCTCCCACCCTCACTTCACGGGAAGTTTTGATGCCGGAGATAATATATCCCACATCTCCTGTACGAATCTCGGAACGAGGAGACATCGTTAATTTCAATACACCAACTTCATCGGCGTCATATTCTTTTCCCGTAGCAATAAACTTCACATGGTCGCCCTTACGGATTACCCCGTTTACCACCTTAAAATATGCGATAATACCACGGAAAGAATTAAAGACGGAGTCAAAAATCAAACATTGCAGAGGGGCTTCGGGATCACCTTTCGGAGCCGGAACTTTTTCTACGATACTATCCAGTATTTCAAAAACCCCTTCTCCGGTTTTACCACTTGCACGTAAAATATCTTCACGGGGACATCCCAGTAATTCCACAATCTGGTCTTCTACCTCGTCCGGCATGGCGCTCGGTAAGTCTATTTTATTCAGAACAGGAATAATCTCCAGATCATTTTCTATAGCCATGTACAAATTGGAAATAGTCTGCGCCTGGATACCCTGTGCGGCATCTACAATAAGCAACGCGCCTTCACAAGCGGCTATAGAACGGGATACCTCATATGAGAAATCGACGTGTCCCGGAGTATCTATCAGGTTTAAAATATAATCTTCTCCTTTGTAATTATACTTCATCTGGATAGCATGGCTTTTTATCGTAATACCACGTTCACGCTCCAAATCCATGTCATCCAGAACCTGAGCCTGCAAATCTTTGCCTTCTACAGTTTTGGTATACTCCAGCAAACGGTCGGCCAAAGTACTTTTACCATGATCAATATGAGCAATAATACAAAAATTGCGGATATTCTTCATCTACTAAATTATTTAGGTGTGCAAAGATAAAAAATTTAGGTCAATTGTTATACATTTGGCATTCCATTTGTTGTTAATAATATATGACACCACAAGAAATAAATAAAGCGTATAATCGCATCATTGGCTCCTTGGATAGCAAGGAGTTGAAGAACGCATTTGATTTTATCCAAAGTCTTATTTCCGGAAGCAGGGAATACACATTTCAGGATAAACTGAACGAACTGCAAGATACCTACAAATATATGTTACGTTACCGTGTAGAAGCTATAAAAGACCCGATGCAGGAACAAATCTACAATAATTTGCAAGCCTCTACATATGAGCTGGCTGACGCGATAAAACACAAGGTTCTTGCCATTGAATCCCCGCTTGCTTTCTATAATCAACGTAGAAACATACAGATACAGGGAAACCGTTCCGGCATGTCTTATACGGGGTTATTCCGCCAATTAAAAGACAGCCATGAAGTGAACAACCTGCCCGAATACAACGAACTTAATATTGCCCTTTTCAATAAAATATGGGTTTCAAACCTGCTTAGCCAGGAAGAAAGCAGCCATATAAAAGAAATCATACAAGATTCGGAACTTCCTTATGCGACAGGATGTCAGGTCGTCTCTGCATTAATGTTAGGATTACAGGCAGCTTTTGACAGGGAAAAATTATTGTTGTTGTTTGATGCTGCCGCCCATCCGAATGAAGAAATAAAAATACGTGCTTTAATCAGTATTTTAATAACATTATACACTTACCGGAAACGTACGGCTTTATATCCCCGGATAGAAGACCGGTTGGCTACTTTAGCTGAAGCTCCTGATTTTACAAAAGCGATCCGGACCATCACACTCCGTTTCATCCTGGCACGTGAAACCGAGAAAATAACCAAAAAGCTGCAGGATGAAATCATTCCCGAAATGATGAAACTGAGCCCTAAAATCAGCAATAAGATAAACCTCAAAGATTTCAGCCCAGAACAACTGGGAGATGAAATGAATCCGGAATGGGAAAATCTCTTTTCCGACAGCGCTTTGGGTAAGAAAATGGAAGAATTCAGCGAACTTCAGCAAGAAGGTGCAGATGTGATGCACTCTACTTTTGTTCATCTTAAAAATTTCCCGTTCTTCCGCGATTTAAGTAACTGGTTGCTGCCTTTTATTCCTGAGCATTCTTCATTCAGCAACTTTTCCGACCAGAGCGAAGGAGAGAGACAGTTGCTCGACTCCATGTCTTTAGCTCCTTTTATGTGTAACTCAGACAAATACTCCCTCTACTTCAGCATGATGCAAATGCCTGTAGAAGCACGTAAGATGATGATGGGACAATTCAGCAGCCAGGCAACGGAGATGATACAGCAAACCCAGGAAGAGCTTATCAGTAAACGGGGAAAACTGGAAATCGTCACCGGACAATATATCCAGGATTTATACCGGTTCTTCAAATTATATCCGGGACATCTGGATTTCAATGATATATTTTCCATGCCGCTGGATTTTCATAATCTGGCTATATTAAAACCTTATATATCAGATACGGAAACCCTGACTACGATTGCAGAATATTACCTGCGTAAAAATTATTTCAATGATGCACTAATTATATTCAATAAACTGGCGGAAACGGAAATAAACAGCGACATTCTTTTCCAGAAAATAGGATATTGCATGCAGATGGAAGGAGACTTAAAAGGAGCCTTGAATGCCTATTTGCGTGCCGATCTTATTAACTCGGAAAGCAAATGGGTCATACGGAGAATTGCAGGTTGCTACCGTTCTTTAAAACAACCCGAAGAAGCCCTGAAATATTACCACCGTTATGAGGCATTGAATCCGGACAATCTGACCGTACAAATCAGTATCGGACATTGCCATCTGGAGTTGAAAAATTACAACGAAGCATTGAAGTGTTTCTTCAAAGTCGATTATCTGGACAACAAGAGCCACAAAGCATGGCGCCCGATTGCATGGTGTTCGTTCCTTACCGGCAAATATGACCAGGCACGCAATTACTATAAGAAAATCCTTGAAAACCAACCGAATGCCCAAGACCTGCTGAATGCCGGGCACACGGAATGGGCTTTGCAAAATATAAAAGGAGCGCTTGCTTTTTATAAGAAAGCTGTAGAATTAGCTGATGGCGACTTCTTCAAATTCAAGGAACTATTCAACCAGGATATACAAGACCTGTTAATTGCAGGCATTGAAGAAAAAGACGTGGCACTCATGCTGGATGAATTAAGGTATACGTTGGACGGGGAATTATAACCCCGTCTCAATGTTTCTTCAATATATCTTTTATATGATTCTTCAATATATGAAAAGCAGGACCAGCCATCGCACCATGGTCATATCCTCCTAATTCATATAGATAGGTATACTTATGGCCTACCACTTTCATCATACGCCAGAAATAAGCATTTTCTTCATAACGGCCCAACATTTCCATTTCACGGTCGCCTGAAACAATTACCAAAGGCGGAGCATCCGGACGAACATAATAAAGAGGAGCAAATTCATCTATACTGGGCTGAGTATCTTTCATCCCCTTTTGTTGCCTGTAAGCAAAATGGCTGATTGCATGTCCACTGAAAGGAACCAGCCCTGCAATCGAGTCTGCATCGATGCCATAAGCCTGCAACCACTTTTTATCCATACCCACCATATTTGTCAAATAACCTCCGGCCGAATGACCGGAAACAAATATTTTCTGTTTATCACCACCATACTTCTCAATCTCTTGAAAAGCCCATGCTACCGCTGCAGCCGCATCTTCTATACAATCGGTTAACGAACATTTAGGAAGCAAACGATAATTTACAGCTATCACGGCAAGCCCGGAATTTAATAGTTCGGCAGGTATAAATTTACTGCCTCCCGACAATCCGCCACCATGAAACCAAACTACTGTTGGAAAATCTTTCATATTTTCAGGATAATAAATATCCAGTTTACAACGTTCCAGGCTGTACGCATCCCCTGTTGTACGATAAGGAAGATCTCTTATGCATCGGTAAGTCGTATTCTCTTGAGCAAAAGCTGTTACAAAAACAATAAGGAACAATAAGGATAATTGTAATTTCTTCATGGTATAATATTCTTTTCCAACAAAGATAATATAAAAAATAAATCAGAAATAGGGTATACTCTGACAATTCGAAGAACGAGGTTTACGGATAACGCGGATAGAGCAGATTAAGACGGATAAGA
>MJGMD1__coassemble_2187_pt1 | contig 17012 bp, 8 predicted proteins | sample MJGMD1__metabat2_low_PE_010 | metagenome-assembled genome bin MJGMD1 | reverse complement strand
CTTTTCTCTCATTGTTGATTCTTTTTGAGTCAACCGTATCTACAAAAAGACACTTCCGTTACTATTGAAAACCGCAGCATTCTGTTTGGCTGTTTCATTTGCATAAGAAAGATTAATACCTTCTGCCGAGGAATGAAGTATATCGATGTAATCGTTTTTTGATGCAATTTTCCATCCGGATGGGCATACGTTTTTATCACTAAAAAGACAATTGCCTTTTGCCACTACCGGCGCTACCCAATATTGTCTGCTTTTTCCTGTCGCTATCTTCGGAATGGTTGTACTGCCCGGATATATAGGTGTTGTCTGTTGCACATAGAATTGCTTGTCTCCGCCAGGAGTATAGTCATTCGTTATTGTATTTATCGTAGCTGAGGTCGGTGTGGAAAAATAGGAATCATCATTCTTTCTGTAGAATTGAAGGGTAGAAGTAGCTACGCCTGTATTTGGGTCTATATTTTCTGTGATACTGGGTTGTTGCATCCAATTTGCCACAGCTATTTTATTTTTTATAGATTTCGGGGATTTTACCGTAATCTTAAAATAAGCGCTTGATATAGGAAAGAAGGTAATATATGGTTTTGTGTTGTTGATATTATCTACTGTTGCGTGTGATACATTTGATGCGGTAAAATTAGACAATACAATACTCTTGTTAATAGAATAGACTGTAAATGTTTTGGATAAGGTATTGTCAAATTTCTCTTTAATCGTAATAGTGGCACTACCTCCTGTGGCTGCTGCGTCTTTAACATAGAAAGTGAATGTTTCAGAATCATTGGAAGTATTCGTTTTGTCCAGAGTTAACCAGGCGGGAACACCTTCTATATCGCAACCTTGGAGAGCGAAAACCGATAGTGTAACCTGGTCGGAGATACTGTTATAAAGGCGCATACGGTTGCTCGCGGCATCGTAGTTTCCCCCGTTTGGAACGGTGGAGGCAGATTGGTGTAAACTCATGGCTGTTTCGACTTTTACGGTAATCGACAGCTTTTTGTCTGTGTTTTTAGCGTTCTTGATATCGAAGGTATATCCGTCAGTCAGTTGTTTTGTGGCCGGGAAAGAAGTATCGTCTGAATTCAAACTGAATTTGATAGTACCGGTTGTTACGGTCAACTCATCTTTATTTCTTTCCAACCAACCGGGTATATCGCCTCCTGCAGCATCAGCCAAAATGCATCCTCCGGTAGAAATGATGTTTAATGTAACGGACGTTTTACCCGATGTTTCGTCTTTATATAGAGTGATTGTTCTGGTATTCTCATCGAAACTACACTTGGGAGAAGCAGTAGCCAGTTTAACTACCGGTGTGGCTACAGGACGTATAATCAGCAGGTTTTCGTCTCCTGTCGCTTTGTCGGTAAAGCGAAGGTATGCAATCGGGAAGTCATTCCCTTTATATTCTGCATTGCGAGATACCGTGTAGGTAAAATCCTTCGATACTGCACGGGTGACAGGTGTAGGGGCTACAACCAGCCAGGGCGCAGTCGTTACTTTCTTTTCATACGTGAGCGAATAGTCTATGCCGGAGTTGGAAGAGGCTTTGACAGAGAATGCCGCTCCGTCTGTTATTGCCATGTTGACAATGCGTGTATCCGGGTCATAGTCTCCGTTAGCCGCATCGATGTTTACTTCAAAAGGAACCGTGCTTGTTTCCGGATTATATCCGTCTATGTCTCCACTGTCTGCCCAGTCGTCCACTTCCAGAGTAAAGTCCAAATGGTATTCATCCGCTTTGGTAATGCCTATTATGTAGCGGTGGTTGGGGTTGATTTCAAGCGCAAGTGAACTGCCATCGGCTGCAGTCTGTACAAAAGGAATTTGATAGGTTACAACTTTTGTTTCCGTGAGGTTTGCTTGGTAAGTCCCTTTTAGGATCAGGTAGCCTTTATCTTCCAAAGGGCTTGGATAGCTATAGAAAGCGGACACCTGCAAGCCTGTATTTGCCTTATCTCCTTCAAAAGTGTGTGCCGGATAGGTTATCAAATCACCATCCGCCGAAGGGGATGTGCCGTATACTTTGACAGGGAAGAAGGTAGTTCCCCTTCGTCCGTTTCCCATAGAAATGGATTCCAGATGGAATTTGGATTCAGCTTCTACATTGTTTACATCGAAACGTGCCATTGTGCGTGTCAGCTTAAAGCCCACCTGCACACGTGCAGAGGAACCGAAATCTGTCAAGTCTATAGGAGTGGTTTGTGAGCCTGTCATCGGAAGGGGTAAACCTAAAGCCTCAGAAGCATCCGTCAGTAATGGCGAATAGAACTTCTGAAACTGTCGCTCAGTAGGGATACCGTCTGTCAGGGCTCCTGTTTCCAAATCGTAAGTAAGCGGGGTGAAATAGGTGTCTGTTACAGGGTTGTTATCAACCGGATTAATCAGTTCCGTTTGATTGGCAATACAGTAAAGACGGACAAACAAGCCTTTTTGAAGTTCCAGCAGTGCGGTAGTGGTGGTATTGTCCGTACTCGGTGTAAGATTAAGTTCTTTCGCTCCTGCGGGAAGTGCCGCCCCATCCTGCCGGTAGGAGAACCGTTCGCGGAAGGTATAAGCATCGCCTTCCGTTTTAGCACCGAATACATATACATCGAGCGTTACTATTTCATTTTCCGCTTCAGTGGCAATGGCTTTGGTTTCCGCCTTGGTTGTTTTCACCGTGAGCTTGTTTTTAAAAGAAAGAAGTACCTCGCGTTTGTTTGTACTGTTTGCTTCTCCAGTAGATGAGCGGTTTGTTTTATCCGACTCCGCTGTACAGGCTCCCAATAGTAAGGCAAGTATATAGAAACTTGCAGCTAATATCCTTGTGGGTAGGTTGAAAAGCATTTGATAATGTAGTTTTGTTTTCATATCTGAGTGTATTTAATAATCTGTAGATTCTTATTTGATGCCGGTATGCGTGTACATATGGGTATCGTATGCCCTCGTATATGGGTATCGTATACGAGCGTATACGGTGACCGTATGTGCCTACATACGACCATCGTGTAAAAGATTGGAACCTTTGTTTCTTTTTTATAAATTGATTTGCCTTTAAATTTGATTGGAATGATACCCATATCTCTAATTTTGACGTTATCATAATAATATATTAATTTAGTTCTCTGGAGACTATGAAAAATACATGTATTAAGGTATATAATGTAATGCCTTGAAAGTTGTTGTTTTTTATTACATTTCAGCGAAAAGCCTTTGGATGTTTGATTTTATTGCTTGTATATTAAGTGTTTATGTATTGTTTTTGTCTCTTATTTATTCATATATTTGTGCATATAATTAACGTAGTTTCCAGAGAACTAAGTCGATTGTAGGGCTGAATATTATATATGTAAATGTTTTTTTAATAGGGTAGATGATTTTTGTTGTGTAAGGTTTCGTATATCTTTATACCGTTTGGATGTAAATCGTATCGATTATTAACACTTTATTTTTTCTGTTCACTGCTTTTCGTGTAATTTTGTCCGGAGTTCCTTTTAACACATTGAATTTTTAATCATGGAACGTTTTGCAGCGATAGATTTTGAAACAGCAAATGGAAAACGCAGCAGTATCTGTAGCCTGGGTATTGCTATCGTAGAAGACAACCGGATAATAGACTCTATTTACAGTCTGGTACGTCCTTATCCTAATTATTATACCCAATGGACTACAGCCGTACATGGCTTGACGCCTGAGGATACGAACTCTGCACCCGATTTTGAAGAAGTATGGGCGGGAATTGCATCCAAATTGGCTGATATCCCTTTAGTGGCACACAACAGCCCGTTCGATGAAGGATGCTTGAAAGCCGCCCATCAGGTATATGATCTGGCCTATCCCAAGTATCCGTTTTATTGTACCTGCCGCTTATCCCGGCGCATGTATCCTTTCCTTGTGAACCATCAGTTGCAAACCGTAGCCGCCCACTGCGGATATGACTTGGCGAACCACCATCATGCAATGGCGGATGCCTATGCCTGTGCACATATAGCCGTGACTATGATGCGCGAAAAAGGGGTGGAACGGCTTGAAGACCTTTTGAAATAATAAGAAGAATTACTCTCCGGCTTTTTTCCCTGCAATTTTGTTTACAATAACAGCAATGGCGCCGTCACCGGTAACATTGCATGCCGTGCCGAAACTGTCCATCGCAATATAGAGGGCAATCATCAGAGCTTGGAGCGTTTCATTGAAGCCTAACATGCTTTCCAATACTCCCAGTGCAGCCATTATGGCTCCTCCCGGAACTCCAGGGGCGGCAACCATAGTAATACCCAGCATCATGATAAATCCTAAGATGGGTACGAATGAAACCGGTTCCCCTGTCATATACATGATGGCAAGTGCGCAGGCGAGGATTTTCATCATACTTCCTGCCAGGTGAATTGTTGCGCAAAGCGGTATAACGAATATGGCAATGTTTTCCCGAACCCCGTTTTTTATACTTTGGGCAAGTGTTACCGGGATGGTGGCGGCAGATGATTGTGTCCCTAATGCTGTTGCATATGCAGGTAACATGTTTTTTAATAATCGGAGCGGATTTTTTCCGCTAATGCTTCCGGCAATAGTAAATTGGATCAACAGCAGTAACACATGCAATACGAAAATAACAATGATGACTTTCAGGAACATTGAAATTACACTCATAACCTGTCCGCTTACTGTCATATTCAGAAAAATACCGAAAATGTGGATCGGAAGTAACGGAATGATAACTGCTTCAATCAGGTTGGTGATAATCATTCTGAAATCAGAGAAGCTGTCCTTTAATGTTGTTCTGTCGATGTAAGAAAGCCCCAAGCCTATCGTGAATGATAACAGAAGAGCTGTCATAACATCCATCAATGGAGGCATATTGACTACGAAATAAGGAGTGAGCATGAAGTGCTCCGGGTTTTCCATTGAAACCAGCTCCGTATTTGCCGGCAGGATATGGGGAAAGACATTGGAACAACTGAAATAAGTGAATAAACCCGAGAAAATAGTAGAGCCATAAGCAAGTAATGCCGTTATGGCAAGTAGTTTGCCAGCCCCTTTCCCTAATTCCGCAATGGCAGGGGTAACCAGCCCCAGAATGATGAGCGGAATGGCAAATGTTAGAAAATTACCGAACAGCGAATTGAAAGTAACAAAAATACGTGCGATTCCATTAGGTAAAAACTGACCGAACAGGATACCTGCAGCAATAGCGATGACAACTTTAGTCAGCAGTGAAATTTTGAGCTTCTTCATTTGTTTTTTTGATTTTGTACCCGAGAGCAGCGATTGTAATACTCATGAGCGGGCTTATTAGATTAAAGAAACAATATGGTAAATAAGTGAGAGTTGCTACTCCTAAAATAGTGGCCTGCGTCATACCGCATGAGTTCCAGGGAACAAGGACAGAAGTAACCGTCACGGCATCTTCGGTTGTACGGCTCAATAAACGGCTTTCGTAGCCTTGTTTTTTAAATACGTCTTTGAACATATTCCCTGTCAGGATAATGGAAATATACTGGTCGGCAGTTGTGAGATTGAAAAAAATGCCGGATAAGGCGGTTGAGGCAACCAGTCCGACTCTTTTTTTCATGAAACGGAGGAATACGGAAGTAATACTTCCCAGCATACCTCCTGCTGCCATTGCCCCTCCAAAGCACATTGCACAAATAATCAGCCAAACGGTGTTCAACATTCCACTCATACCACGTGTGGCAACCAGGTTGTCTAATTGAAGATTACCGGTTTGCACGCTTGTTCCTCCATAGAATGTCATCATCAATCCCTTGAAGTTCGACTGAATATCCTGTACCGGCAAACCTGAGATTTCCTGTAGAAGATGAGGCTGAAAAATTAAAGCAAAAATTCCTGCCAATGCAGTGGAAAGGAATAATGTGATAATGGATGGAATCCTTTTGGCAATTAATATGCCGGTAATAACGGGCACGATAAACATCCAGGGAGTGATATGGAATGTCTCTTTCAGTGATAAGGCAAACTGGGCGATTTGTTCCGTATCGGATGTCTCATGCGACAGACCGGCAACAGTAAATATAACCAATGCAATTAGAAAGGAAGGAATGGTTGTAATCATCATATACCGGATATGTACGAAAAGAGGAGTATCCGTTACAGATGATGCCATAACAGTTGTGTCTGATAATGGTGATATTTTATCTCCGAAATAAGCTCCTGAAATGATAGCCCCGGCTATCCAACCGTGCTCAAAGCCTTGTGCCTCCCCAATCCCTAACAGAGCAATACCTATTGTGGCTATCGTTGTCCACGAACTTCCTGTCATTACTGAAATAATAGCACATATGATACAGGTGGAGGCCAGAAAGAAACTGGGGTGGATGATTTGCATTCCATAATAAATAAGCGTAGGTACCACGCCACTTATCATCCAGCTTCCGGATAAGGCTCCGATAATCAATAATATGACTAATGCAACTCCAACACCGGAGATGTTATTCATCATCGCCAACTCGATGGTTTTCCATTTGATTTTACTATATCCCATCGCTATAAGGCAACATACGGCGGTAGAGGTAAGCAGGACAATCTGGCTTCCTCCGTTCAGGGCATCACTACCGAATGTACGGATCGTTACAAATAAAAGCGATACCAGGACAAGTATTGGTACCAATGATAATAGTGGAGAAGGGAGTTTTGTTGGATGATTGTCCATTATTTTAGCATTAATCGATTATTCGATTGCAAACATAATGAAAAAAAGAAGATTTGCATAACGTCTATTTCTTTTTGTCGTGTACTATGAAAAGAGAGACGCTATTCCGTACGGGAAGTAAGAGAATCGTTCGAAATAGCGTCTTTTTGTAAGATTGGGAGGCTACATATGATTTTGCCTCTAAAAAATTCGTGTATTACTTTTTTAGTGTAACAGGTCCTACCAATCCGGCAGGTAGCAATTCACTCTCGGCATTCCATCTGCAAACAGTAGCGGATGTATGTTGTTTGCTGTTGGGTTGTTTATCTCCAACCAGACGGTTCCACCAGGAATTTACAACATCTACTTTAATCTCGTTGCGGCCTTTTGTAAGCAGGTCGGAAACTTCTATGCAATAAGGATATCTCCAAAGATATGGCAGTTTATGCCCATTGATTGTGACCTGTGCCATTGCTTCTACTTTTCCCAGATCAATCCATACAGGCGACGTTGGTTCCTCATTGTATTCGAATGCGTTTGAATATGTAGCTGTTCCCGTATAATATTTAATAGAAGGTTCGTCAAAGGTTGTCAAGTCTTTTAATTCCGGCATGACAATACTTTCAATCGTATCGTTTGTTGCCTCGAATTCCACCTTCCAATTACCTCCAATCGTTTGTATGGTCGTCTTTTCAGGGAAGTTCGGAATGTTTTTCTTCTCTTTTATTCCTTTACGGAATATGATAAACCAGGAATCTGACCTGTCAAATTCAAGAGGTATGTACGTAAAGCCGTTTTCTTCCCTGAAATCGTACAAATCGCGTTTTTCTCCGGTAACGGCATTCCATAATTCGGGTTGCTTTCCTGTTACCCTGAAGCCAAACTCTCCCTTGTTTCTATCATCTTTCTGATTGGAGATGAAGTAGGCATCCGAGCTGCCCGTACTCCTGTGGGTAAATAGGAATCCTTCCGGCATAATAACGTCCGGTTTTAAATTTAATAATTCCGCTGCTTGATTTATATCCATATTGGAAAGTATCATTCCTTTGCCGTATTTGTGAACATTTTCATTGTTTTTCCATAGTTCGTTTGCCAAAGAAACAATCTGATTGTCTGCCGATGGATAATCTTTGCCACTGGGAGAGGATACCGGCTTCGGACCTAAAACCGTTAATCCGTTTTTAACCAGTTCGGCTATCTTTTCAAGCATTTCGGGACGCATGGTCTGTTGATTAGGCAAAACAAGTAACTTATAGGACATGCCTGATTTTAAAACCAATCTACCCTCTTTTACTTCAGCATATTTGTGTAATACCTCGCTGTTGATGAAATCATAATCATAACCATTAGGCAGGGACGGGTTTTTCTCTCCTGTCATTTTCGGAGCGTCTTCCCCGATAAAATAAGCTATATCTGCCACATGTTTTCCTGTTTGTAAAATAGCAGTCGATCTGCGTATATAATCGAAATAGGAGCCTGAGTGTGGGAACCAGTTGCTATGTCGGTTGAAATCCATGCCGAACCATGCATTTATACCCGGTTTTTCTTCATAGGCCTGATGGATGTATACATGCAATACGAAATGATTTATACCTTCTGTCCATGACCAATCTCCCATTTTCTTCATATCCCGTGGAGTCAGGTTGAACGACCAGGCGGAGGTAAAGGCTTCGGCAGAAGTAAAAGGTTTCCCGTAGGTATTGGCAGCAGATGAGGCACACCTGCATTCTACAGCACCCAGGCTGGGGTCACTTATCCAGAATTCTCCACCTACATCGTGGCTGGCACCGCCATAGTTTAAAAACTCGGCCGGGAATCCCCAGTGCCCATAGTTTTCCAACCAAAGACGTAAGCCGTTCTCTTCACATTTTTCACGCAGTCCTCCGACATAATCTATGGCAATACGGTCGGCAACCAATCGGCGCAAATCCCATAAAAAGCGATCGGATCGGTCTGCACTTTCTACAATACGCCCGGTCAGTACCGGCAGCCATGGGTAAGGGCTGTATCCATATTCTTTTTCAAAAAGTTCACCGAAGCCATCGGTCCATATTTCCGAACCTTGTTCATAGCTGTCGGCAACAACATGCCTGAAACCTTTACGTTTTTCAGCCGGAATACGGCGGATAATTTCACCGACATAAGCATCGAAATGTTTGGAAGCAGCCGCCTTGCTCATTTTATCTATTTCATAGCCTGTACTTTCTGGAGATGCCGGAGCATTTTGTGTTCCGGTAAGCGCCATTCCTGTTCGTAAAATAATCCATTCCCCAGGCGGAGCATCCCATTTTAAGATACCGTTTTCATCAACTTTGTCGGTGATATCGATGATCGCATCTGCACTTATTTTCAAATCTTCACTTTCAGGTTCTGCCGGTTTGTCCCACATGTAGGTATAGGCTTTTACCTGAGGAATATCACTTAACCGTCCTAATTGTTTCTCTACGAAATGAGATAATCTGGCAGCTCCGGATATTTCAATTTCCCCGATATGTCCGCCCTGATAACCATCTATAATGATTCTGAAATCGGAGGCTGTAACCGCATCAAAACTTTCTGTTGCCGGTCCGAAAGTCATACCTCCCATATTGGCATCCAGCCTTGTACGGGCCACATCGCGGTGGGCGATGGTTTTGTAATCCCCGTCTTCTTGCTTGATTTGTAATTTGAAGCTGGCTCCAATACCGCTTTCTACCGGAATTAATTCAATGCTGCGTGCAGTATAAGGCTCTTTGGTATGGATATCGATGGTTACAGGATATTTGTTGGCATGAAAAGCTGTTGTTCTGTTTCCATCGAACATTGCTTTTACGCCTGCCTCTGCAGCATGTATTTCCGCGATGGCGGTAGTAATATGCCCTTGGTCGTTTTTGGGAGCGGGAAATGCCTGTACGGATACCTGTTGAAAGAAGTCGGTTGGCTGTTCCAGCTTCATTTCCACTTTCTTACCTCCTGTAATTTTTGTCTCCGACGAGGTCAGATACCGCATGGCTTCTTCCGGTTTTACCCAAGGACCTCCCGACATACTCCAACCCGGTCCGTTGAACATACCGACTTTAATACCAAGTCTGTCAGCTTCTCTGATAGCATGTTCGACACAACCCCACCACTCCTCACTGAGTACTTTTACTTTTCCCCAAGGATTTCCGGGATCGACAACATTGCCAATAAGCGCTTCCCCGATGCCGACTTTAGCCATTGTTTCCAAATCGCGGGTAATCCCCTCTTTGGATATATTATCATTTATCCAGTACCAATATACCCAGGGCTTCGTGGATTCGGGCGGATTATCAAACGCTTCTTCAAAGACTGTGTCGTTTTCTACTTTGCAAGCATTAAAAAAAGCGCTTGTCAATACGATGAGTAATATAAAAAATACATTCTTCATTCTGTTCATTTTAGTATTTGATTAAAAATAAATTCCGAAATATAAAGTGATGTCTATATTCCGGAATTTAACTATTAATGAGAAAGAACTATTTCAGATAGCCATCATTCTGTGTCAGATTCTTGTTTCGTTCCATTTCCTGGAATGGAATAGGATATAACAGGTATCCAGGTTTGATGTCGTAAGTGTTAGCAGGTAATCCGACATCTTCTTTCTTAATGTATTTGCCATAAGCGGTCATAACTTCAACTGCTTTGCCGGTTCTGACCAGGTCAAACCAACGATGGTTTTCAAAAGCAAGTTCCAATCTTCTCTCATTCGCAACAACATCAGCGGTAACAACGCCTTTGTATGCTTCTAAACCGGCTCTTTCGCGGACACGGTTTAAATAAGGGATTGCATCGTTCGGTTTTCCCTGTTCTACAGCGCACTCTGCTAATAGTAACAAGACATCCGAATATCTGTATACTGGCCAGTTATCATCCATATTGCGAAGTTTAGCATGGGGGTGTTGATATTTCCGGATAAAAGGAATTGCAGTCTTATAGTTTGCAATTTGGGGATCTCCTACATAAAACCATGCGTCAATTTTGTTAAGCATTGTATTTTCGCTGCTAACAGCTATTCCTATAGATACGTCCCGACGCTTGTCTCCATCTTTGAAAAGACCTATAGTCTCAGATGTGGGTACATTCCAGCCTGAATTTTCTACTAAATTACTTCCTTGTACTCCTGTTGCAATGTCTGCATTCGCTGTTCTCGGAAGAAAAATATAAAGCCAACTACTTTGCTGTCCCTGATCCCCTTGTTGATACTGGATGGAGAAGATATGTTCTTTTCCATTTTTTTTGCCTGTATCGAATACATCAGCAAATTCATTTTCAAGGTCATATCCCATTTTTGTGACATCCAGCAATTGCTTTTCAGCCTCTACGTAATCACGATTCGGCTTTGTCATCAGGACATAAGCATACAATGTCTTCGCAGCTCCTTGAGTAGCTGATCCGTCCTGAGGGAAACTTACCGGTTTCAAATTGGTGATAGCTTCTTTTACATCTGCAATTATCTGTGTGTAGACTTCGTCTACAGAAGAACGTGGCAAATCGTTATTTTCTGCATTTGTTACTTCATGCAGTTGTAGAGGTACACCTCCATAATATTGAACCAGTTGGAAATAAACGAATGCTCTGATGAATTTGGCTTGTCCCAGTATTTTCTTTTTGAAATCTTCCGGAAATTCCATTTTTTCAATTCTGTCTATCACTGTATTCGTTTTAGAGATACTTGTATAGCAGGATTTCCACATGTCACGTACATATGTATTTTCTATAGCTACTAAGAAATCCGCTATATTTTCTTTATCTGTCGTAGGATATCCTCTCCCAGCTTCATATCTGGTATAATGCGTATTATCGGACCTCATTTCCGACATAGCCCAACCTTTATCATTATAAAGTTCACGTAAACTGGCATATGCGTTATTTATGGCTTGTGTGAAATGATCTTCAGTTTTAAAGAAATTACCTTCTGTAGAAGAACTCTGTGGTGGAATATCAAGAAAACTACTGGAACATCCGGTATTTAACAGTGCTGCGGCAAAGCATATTATAAATATTTTTTTCATGTCTAAAACTTTTTATCTAATATAACTTAAAATGTAATATTACAGCCAATCGTAAATGTTCTTGGGATAGGATAGTTGGTCCTGTCTATACCCAATCCTCTCCAACTTAAGCTACTGCTACTGCTTGCTTCCGGGTTGGTTCCTGGATATGCTTTTATTATTGCCAGGTTCTGTCCGGAAATATAAGGCCGTATTTTTGATATGTATGCATTCTTTTTAATAGGTATATTATATCCTAATGTTACGTTCCGAAGGGATAGATAGGAGGCATCGAATACCATTCCTGTGTGATAACTGCGGAAAAGTTCTGTTGAAGGTCCATAGGTACGGGGTATTTTGCCATTACCCGGGTTTTCTTCTGACCTCCAACGATCTTTTACATCTCTCGATACATTGAACACGCCATCGAGATTCCAACAGTTTTCATAGATTCCGGCAACTACATCACCTCCGATTTGTCCTTGTAAGAAAATACTTAAATCAAAGTTTTTCCACGAAAACTCATTGGTAATACCAAATAATACACTGGGATTCGGATCTGCAATTTTAACGCGGTCATAGATATCGATCACACCATCATGGTTTGTATCTTTCATTCGTGCAGATCCGACAACAGATGTTACATGTTTGGGCTGCGAATCAAATTCCTCCTGTGTCATATAAACGCCATCAAATACATATCCCATGATTATACCGATCGGTTCGCCTACCTCTAACCGGTTCCAGTCTTCTGCAACATCATATCCGCCAATAGGCACATTATTTGGGCCGAGGGCTTTTACCTCGTTTCTCGGGATTGTCAGATTAAGATTTGTTTTCCATTTGAATTTACCGATAAGGTTCCTGGATTCTATTGACATTTCATGGCCCCAAGCACGGAATTTACCGATATTGGCTTTAATATTATCGAAGCCGGTGGACCAGGGCATATCTATTTGATAGAGCATACCATCCGTAAACTTATTATAGAAATCGTATGTCATGAAGATTCGGTCGTTCAGGAAACCTAATTCTAAACCGATATCCCATTGATCTGTTTCTTCCCATGTTAAATCACTATTACCGATGGCTGTAATACCTTTACCGGGAACCAATGTGTTACCTAAAACATAGTTACCAACTCCTACTGTAGACCAGTGGTCATAGTTACCGATATTGTAGTTACCTGTGACACCATAGCTTGCTTTAATTTTCGCATAATTCATTACATTGTTTACGTGGCTCATGAAAGATTCATCCGAGAAAACCCAACCGGCAGAAACAGAAGGGAATGTTGCCCAACGATTATTTACGCCAAACCGTGAACAGCCGTCACGACGAATATTTGCCTGTAGGAAATACCGATCTTTAAAATTATAATTTACACGTCCGATTATTGAAGCTAAAGCCCATTCGTCAATGCCTGCATTTCCTCCTTTGGTAGCAGCAGCGTTTATCCAGGGGATATCATCGTCTCCGAAATCAGTACCATTAAGATTACCGTATTCATTGACAAATTTCTGGGCAGAATAACCAGCCATAAGGTCAAATTTATGGTCGCCGATTTCTTTAGCATATGTCAGCAGGTTTTCTGCTGTCCATGTATAATATTGTTCTGAATTATGTTGGCTATATGCTTTGTTAGGCGGAGCTTGAACCCAAGACCCTTGTGAAGTAGATGGAGTCCATTCCCTGAAACGACGGGAACCCAAATCGGCACTGAACTGGAATTTATATTTTATTCCGGCATAAATATCTACATCAGCAAAAGCATTCGCCAGGATTGTATAGATTCGGTAATTGTTAAGTCTTTCGTTGGCATAACGTTTCCAGTTGGGTTGCCCGAACATTCCCGGGGAATTGATAGCAACTGTAAGTTCTCCGTTTTCATCATAAGGACTTACACAAGGATCGGCAGAAAGTGATGCGCTTAATATTTGTCGTTGACCGTCCGTGTTTGCATTCGTGTAATTTTGAACCATCGGTGCGATATTCAGTCCCAAACGTATCTTATCGTTTACCTGGTACTCGTTATTCGCTCTCAATGTGAAACGTTCAAAATTGGAATTTACAACCAAGCCTTCCTGTTTGAAATAACCGAGAGAAATATTCGTACTGAATTTATCTTTGCTGGCACTTACATTCAACGTATAGTTTTGTATGGTAGCAGCAGAGCGTGTCACTTCATCATACCAGTTTGTCCCTTTTCCATATTGTTCCGAATGCTGATACATTTCAGGTACTCCATCGGTATAGCCTTCATATTTGGCTTTATCTTCATACCATTCTTTCTTATATTGTGCAAATTCTCTTGCATCCATCATATCGAAATTATCAAAATCACTTAGGCCTTTAAGTGTCTGAACCCCGAAATATGTATTTAAAGAAACTTCCGTACGTCCTTGTTTGGCTCTCTTTGTTGTGATAAGTACAACGCCATTAGCGGCTCTTGAACCATAAAGGGAAGATGCTGCCGCATCTTTCAGAACAGTGAAACTTTCAATGTCATCCGGATTTAAATTATTCAAACCTGTTGATATAGGCATTCCGTCAACAACTATCAGGGGTTGGCTGGAATTATTAATGGATGCTGCACCGCGGATTCTGAATGCCATTCCCTGACCAGGAATACCAGACTGCTGGACAACTTGCACGCCAGGAATTTGTCCTTGAACTTTCTGAGAAAGTTGTGCAACCGGCATATCGGCAAAATCATCAGCTTTCATTGTACTTACAGCTCCCGTCAATTCTCTTTTCTTCTGTGTACCATAACTTACAACAACGATTTCGTCCAGCTTTTGACTGTCTTCCTTTAATGTCACAGCGTATTGGTTGGAGCTGCTAACCTTTGTTTCATAAGACAAATAGCCGATAAAGGATATTTCAAGTATATCTCCTTCCGAAACTTCCAACGAGAATTTACCATCCGGATCGGTTATAGTTCCGTTGGTTGTACCTTTGATCACCACATTGGCTCCGATCACAGGGATACCTGCGGCATCAACAACTGTTCCTTTTATGATTTTTCCTTTTTGGCTTGTTATTGTATTTGTTTTATCTTCTTTACGGCTCAATATGATTTGTCTGTCGCTTACTTTATAATCGATATCAGTTCCGTCGAATAAAGAGTGTAAAATTGTTTCAATGCTATTATCATTAACTGAAACGGATACTTTGCGGTCTACGTTTACCAGTTTGCTATTGTATAAAAAATAGAAATCAGACTTTTCTTCAATCTTATTCAATACTTCTTCTACTGTGGCGTTTTTCATTTTCAGAGATACCAGTGTCGATTGAGAATATAATGTTTCAGCATTGGCTTGAAACAAAAAGCCTGCGAGAAAGAGAGAGGCGATTCGCATACGCATTGGAATTTTTGGTAATAAGTCAAAATTTGACTTAAAACCTTCTTGTTTTGACAAATTCTTCATAATTTCACATTATCTAAATTGATTAGGTTTATAAAAAAACTTAGTTAGATGATTACCATTCGTCAGGTGAGATTTTCGGATTGGTAATGAATTTGGAATAAGCGGGGAAATGTAGTCAGCATTTTCCCGTTTTTGTTGTTACGTTTTCATGTTCATAATCTATTTTTTTTAAGTTAACAAATAATTAATCTCGGTTCGCATTTGTATATTAGACGTACTACCTTTCAAACCCCCTATGAAAAAAAGTGATTTTTTTATTTTAATGACCGTATAATGACTGTTCGCCTTGAATATGAATAGTCGTCACCTTGTTCAGGCTCTATGATCCGGCATTTGATTGGTGCTGTCTTTTCCAATAATTGTAGTATGTTGCTTAATGACTCGGTAGTAAATGTTGCGGAGTATTCATAATCGTATATTTCTTTTCCCTCCAATTTTATGTCAACGTTGAAATGGCGGGATAAACGTCGAATAATTTCTTTCATACTTGCCCTGCGGAAAACCATTTTCCCGTCTTTCCATGAAGTTGTAACTAATAAATTGGCTTGAGAAACATCTATCTGGTTTGTTTGTTTGTTAAATGTGACTTGTTGCCCCGGATGTAAGGCTCTAAAAGAGGGTTGATTGATTTCTGATACGTCAATATGGCCTTTCGCTAAAGTTGTTTCAATTTTTTCATCTTCTTCATATGCGTTGATATTGAACTCCGTACCATATGCGCTGATAACCAGTTTGCCGGGGAGGACAACGTTAAACCGGTTTTCTTTATCGGCTGATACTTTGAAATAGGCTTCTCCGGATAATGATACATTTCTTTCTTTTCCGGTAAATCTTTTTGGAAAAGAGAGGCGGGAGCCGGAATTCAACCAGACCTCGGAACCGTCTGATAATGTTACTTTGGATACCAACCCGTAAGCGGAAGTAACTTCTAATTGTTCAATGGGTCTATTATTCCATTCATTTAAGGTGCTGTATAGAATGTAACTTGTAATCAGTGCGGGTATTAATAATATGGCAGCACAGGTACGAAGTACTTTCCATGTGTTATTCTTATAATTTTCGAGCGAGAGCCGTCGGGCTATTTTTTTCCAGTGTATGGCAGGATCGATTTGTTTTTGTAGATTCAGATCGGCAGTTTTTTTGAGGATGAAGCGTAAATCATCAACTTCTTTTTTTAATTCAGGAGAAGTTTGTATTAAATGTTCAAAAGCCTCCTTTTCTTCTGATGACAAACGATTTTCCAGATAAGCTATAATATGTTCTGTATTTATTTCCACTTTTATGATTTTTAAATTAGACGTGCAGGTGTATAGATTACCCTATGTTAAAATGCATTAATATAAGAAGAGCAAAAGGAGAGGTAGATAATCTTTAAGTTCTACCCTTAGATGTTTTAATGCTTTTGTCATATGGGCTTCTACTGTTTTTATGGAAATATTGTGTTCAATGGCAATTTCGTTGTAGGTTTTTCCTTCAAATCTATTTTTCTCGAAAACACTTCGGACATTTTCCGGTAGTTTGGACAATGCCGCATTTAGCATTTGTTCCAGTTCTATGGTGGTATAGATATCTTCAGATGAATAACTTTGGATTGCCATTGCATTTTTCTGTTGCCAATCCAATTCCGATTCTTTTTTTCTAAGATGGTCAATACAACTGTTTTTTACACTGGTAATGAGAAAGTTCCGGCAAGAGGTGTTAATTTCTATGTTTTTCCTGTTTTTCCATATTTTAAAAAAGGTCTCTTGTACAATGTCTTTACATGTTTCCCAATTTTCTATGTATCGGTGAGCAAAGACACATAAAGGTGAGAAGAATTGAAAAAAAAGAGTACGAAATGCCGTTTCGTCATCTTTAAGAGCAATCCTCCAAAATAAACTATCAATCAAATTAATCTCTCTCTCCTCCGTTTTGTCCATCACAATAGAACTCCTCTCCCTTTGTTTTGTATGTAGTTCTTGAAGAACT
>MJGMD1__coassemble_2170_pt1 | contig 17371 bp, 20 predicted proteins | sample MJGMD1__metabat2_low_PE_010 | metagenome-assembled genome bin MJGMD1 | reverse complement strand
GTACGACACTGTTCGGTCGTATGACCACCTGAGTGGCATTGGCGGTAAGCCAGTACGAAGACGAATCAACTGCATAGGCTTGTTTTAACCAGTCCTGATTCGAGTCCGAAGGCTCCGATGTCGTTCCGTTTTCATTGACACAAAGCCACATCGCACGATTATAAGAAACGCGATCATAATATGCGTATCTTTGTTCGGAAACATATTCTCCTTTCTCAATCGGAACCCGGATAGATTCTCCTGTAATATCATCAACCTGAAATATCTTACCGGACATGATGATATTTTGAAATACGGCGGAATACTTAGAACAATCAATGCCGGCGACGATACGGTTTTTCTTTTTTCCGATCCAGCTTTTTTCCTGTGCCGGTTCCACGTCCCACGTATTTGCATCATCAAAAAAGGTTAAACTATTATTTCCTAACGTCGAGTCTATCATTATATAGGTCTGACGTTCTGTATCGGTAAAGTTCCCGGTATGCGCAAGTGTCATAGATGCAGCCGGAATAGAACCGCTCCCGGGTTTAGGTACGATAATAAATCCTTCTTCTCCGGAAAGAGCCGTTACACGAAACTTCATTTCCCGGAATCCTTTGAATGCGCCGGATTGTGAGTCTTTGTCATGCCAATATGCTAACAGGATATCATCCTCTTTAAAAGACAAAGCTTCCCCCTCTTCCAATACGGGAAGAATTAACCATTTATTTTCATCTACCGTAATGAACTGTTTAACAACACATCCGCCGCCCGGACTGATAATCTGTTTTCCTTTGAACACTATCGCTCTATTATACCGGAGTTCGGGAACGGATAAAAAGCTGCGCAAAACAAGGCTTTTCGCTTCAATCTCGCCGTTTTCGTCAATAATAGCGCCACTGATACCGGGTGTAAAGTTCCCAAAACTGGCGCCTTTCTTAAATAAAGAAAGCGCATTCGCTATAATTCCGCGCAAAAACGTAATGACACCGGATGCGGTATCATCGTTTTTCTTACTGATATAAAGTTCTTCGATTTTCTTTAGCACAGCCTCTATCGCTGCATCTATCTCCTTCAAAGTACGCTTTGAAGAAAGCGTATTATCATCGGTTAATTCTGTGGCGGTATCCGATTCGGCAATGATACGCGAACGAATCTCTAAAAGAGTCCGGAGCGATGACAGTACGTTGCTATCGGTAAACGACTTTGTATCGGTAGCCTTTACAATGTCAACCGAAGCACCTCCGCCGCCTCCGCCGTTAACAGTAACGCCGCCGGTTGTCCGGGTGATAACAGCCCCTGCCGGATAGTTTTTTGACCGGGGCTTTGCGGGAATGGATGTAGTTTTAATATCTACCATTTTCAATCATCTTACAATTAAACTGATTCATCGCGAAGTCAATTGTACCGCCCGTGATCGTAAACCATTTGTTTGGCTGAAACTTATCGGTTATAGTTGTGATAGGCGTAATTGCTTCGTCATCTATTAATACCTGCGTAAGCTTTGTTTTAGTATACCCGTATTGATTAATAATGCGACGGATCAGATGCTCTTCCGGCCGGACCAACTTCTGTTCAATAGAAGAATAGAGGTTATCGGTGAGATAATTATCACCCAACATGACTTTGCTGTAGCATGCACCGTCGTTGTTGTAACTGGATATTTTAAATTCAATTTCGTCCAGTTCATTTATATAGTCTTCATTCACGACGTTTTCATACGTACGATCCGAGTTGTCACTTGTCTTTTCGGCTTCGGTACTCTTTCCGTATTTAAAGGAAAGGTCTTTTAACAAGAAACCGGCCACGCCTGCCAGAATCTCAGGCAGTGATCCAGCTGGGCGTTTAGCCGCATAAAGAGTTAACTCGAGTTCTCCATATAGCAAAGTATCGACAGGAATGATCACGCCGGATAAATTTTGATAGGGCATGTAAATCGTTTTTTGATTCTCTATTGAAACATAATCCAGCCGATGCTCACTATTCGCTTCCGACGCCAGCAACTCTACATAATTTGAAGAATTTACAGCCCATGAAAAAGGAGGTAGGCCGTTACCGCTTCCGTAGTATTTATTTCCGATTCGTAACCGACAGGCAGCCAGTAGAGAGCCTGTATTGTAGCTATTATCCCACGGGATCATATTACTACTCCTTATTGTTTTATAGCTTCCGGACACAGCAAATGCACCGGATTCGTACGACGAAGGAGCGCCTTTAAAATCCATAATCTTTGTATAATAGTCGAGTCCGACCCAGGAGCTATCAAATGTTGCGTGAAGCTGTCTTACTTGTATTACGTTGGTAAAGGAATAATCAGAAATATCCGGTTTACCGTCTACTATTTTATAACTACAGTACCTTTCCTGTATCCCGCCTATAAGTTCATGGGCATCATAAGCGCGCAACTCTAAATCTCCATTAGCGATAACCGTATCGCCATCATACAAATACATATTCCAGTTTTTCGGGTAAAGAAACTGACGGTAACATTTTCGATCTTTATTTGTATTTAAGCGTGACGAAAGTTTTTTTGCCTCGGAAAAATCTTCTTCCGGGAGTAAGTTTCCAACCGGATAATTACTGTCTTTTACTGTTACTTTATTGTAACCGCCCAGAATGTCCAAAGTGTGATCCGAGCCGCTAAAATTTACTTTCTGGACGCTGATAGTAAATCCTCTCACGGTTGTATATTCGGAAAAGTCTAATGTATACTTATAGTAATCACCCGCGTGATCGACATCTACGAAATAAAGATCACCCTTCCAATCTACACAGGTCCAGTTAAGGAACTTGCATATCTCTTCAAGCACCTCCTTTAATTTCATTGGCTTGTCATCTTCATCAAAGAAGTTCTGTTCACTTATCGTCATGTCCTTCAAAACATTCGTCCACGCTGTATAATTCGATTTATCCTTTGCGTAAACATGCGGAATATATACGGCCGAATAAGAGCCGCGAGACTCAGAGACGCAACGGGTTAATAATTCCCATAGGGTCACAAACTCTTTTCCGACCTCGTTTTGGGGTTTATAATCGATGTATTCCAAAACGGACATGGCACTGATACATTCAAGTTCCAACTCGAATATAGTACCGCTATAATCTTGCGTATATAATTCCGGTTTGATAAAACCGCACCACGTCACCACCCCGGCCCGTTTGAATGTTACCCGATATTGCCGATATCCGGTGGAGTAAAGACTTTGTAAATAGTCATTTCCAACCACTCTTATAGTAGCCGTTGAAAAACGAACAGGAACATAAAGAAAGTCATCATCTGCAATCTCAATAGAGAAAGGAGCATTCCCGCTTCCTGTCAACTCGGTAACTTGTCCTGTATAACCCTCTTTCTGAATCTCTACCATGTAGCTATCTTCTTTCCGTGACCGAAAAGGAAGTGTGTATATCGTACCATAATTCATAATGGTTTCTTCCCCTGTTTTTTTAATGTGTTATTTACGGAGAGTATAATATCCGGCCCGACTACTCTAGCCTTCCCAAACTCTACCTGGACTTTATTTTCAGATGGCGCAATCAACCCGGCAAGGTGCCCTACCGATGGTGTGATATTCGGCTGGCTAACATCCAACCCGGCGTACAATTTTGAGTTGAGTATTTTAAACAAGTTCGCTTGTTGCGAGCCGTTCAAAATCATTTCACCACTGTTCACCATTGCAGGAACCCTATCTCCTGAAAACGAAATGCCGGGCACGATACCTCCGTTTGCAAATTTTGGGATACTTGCCATTGTAGCGACAACAGAGAGAGCGGCACCAGCAGCAGCCATCCAACCAACAAAAGGAACTTTAGCTGCTGAACTTGCAGCTTCGGCGGCAGCTTCGGCGGTTTTTGCCGTGGTTAGTTTGGCAATCAAAGGAATTGCCATGCTGATTGAGGAAAGAACATTAGCTCCCCATTGAAGGTATGCGCTGGCGCTATCATTCGTTACTCCTGATAAATTACCCATTACAGACCCTATCAGACCTAAAGATTTGGCGTACTCTTCGTTTAAATCAATATCCTTTTTTTTAATAGGGGATTTAAACTTAGGCAGTTTCATGTTTCCAATCTCTTTCCTCAAATCAAAAGAACCCTGTTTTTTGCTGCCTGCATTGTTTTGATAGGCAGAATATATATCACCTGTCACATTTGATTCTTTCTGTATGGAACGAAGCTCTTTCAATGTATTTTTTAGCTTGTCGATCTGAGATTGAATGAATGTTTGTTGCTCAATATCTATTGCTTTGGATAGTGCACTTTGCCTTTCTGCAATCATTTCGCTATACATACCTTCCAGCCTAGCGAACTCCGTGCCGGAATCGGAGTAAATTTTAGCTATATCAGGGGCTTTAGAGACCGGTAACGACAATTCTCCATCTTTCATTTCGCCGTGCTTGATTTTAAATGCTTCCTGATCGACTACAATTTTAAGATTAATCTTCTGTCGTTCCAGCTCGTTAATTGCAGCCTGAACAGTTGCACGGGCTTGCATCGTTGTAGCTGACATAAGCTCTTTATTAAGGCGGGATATCTCCGCGTCGTACCATGCGAGCGTATTCTTTAAAGGTTTTTTGTCTTTGTCCTCTTTGGGGTCCTTTTTAGGTTTATTAACTCTATCCCGGGCTCTGTTAAACGTTCTTTCATCGTCTTCAAGTTCTCGATTTATCTGCTTGTATTCTTTCCCCAACTGCCCCACTTTGATCAATTCTTCATCTTTCTTCTTCACAAGTAACTCATTAAATATAATAGCATCCTTGTATTCCTTATTGAGTTCAGCTTGCTTAGAAGCTATAAAATCATTAAAAGCCGCCCTGTCTTTTGATTCTTTTGATTCAGGGAACGCCCAGTCTGCGAGCCCTCCGCTTTTTTTACGGCGCTCCAATTCGGCATATTTAATTTTGTAAGTATCGTACCTATCGGCTACCGCAGACTTTAAAGAATCCCTGTCTTTTCCAGCAACGTCATAATTAAACGCCTTGTTAACATCTTCCAATGTTATATCATCGGAATGCAGTAAATTCCCTTCTACTACTACAGCTTTTAAAGCCTTAAGGACATCTGCCCCAACAGATTCAGCCTTCTTCCTTTTATCCTCAATAGCCTTAGTCCATGCACCTAAAGCGACCTCCCTTTGTTCTTTGGGGGCTTCATTGTCCATAGCTACCCTGCGAGCCTTAGCCATGTCGACATTAAAATCCTCCCGAAAATAATCATAGCTGATGCGGGCGTTTCCTAATTGGTCTATTGCGACGTTTGCATCCCTGGATTTAGATATGATATCGTCTAAACCACCCAAGAAACGAGTAAAATCCCCCGTTGAGAGACTGGTAAAAAATTCATTTACAGATGTCTGACATATGCGCATCTGGGCATCAAATTCATCGCTAGTTGTCTGAGAGCCGCGTATCGTTTTCATAAACACTTCGCTAGCTCCCACCGCAATACCCAACGTTCCGGCAAACTTCAACACACCGGCCCCGGCCGTTTTTGCCACACTCGAAATATCATTCTGAAAACTGTTTACCGAACCTTTCGCCCGCTTTAGATTTGCATCGAAAGCATCCGATTTCATTACCAGTCTTGTAATTATGTCAGCCATGATTTATCTCTTTTTCGATTAGTTTTGCTTTTTCTCTCAATCTCTCCATCTCTGCATCCGTAACCGTCGTTTGCCCTTTCCCTTCCTTTTCATCCCACGGGAAACAAAGGACATCCGACGGTTCCAAATCCTTTGTACTGTTCGCTTGCGCAATGACATATGCGACGATCCGGGTCTGTTCCCAGCTTTCCCGATGACGCCTGCTCAGACCTTCTAAAAAGCAACGAACTTCAGCGAGCGTCATTTTATCAAGGAAGTAATCAGGTGCAATGCCGCCCTCGCCTACGACGCGGGCGTAGAGCTCCCGGACACTGCACGCTTCTTCGGAGCCGTCTTTTTTTTTATATCGGCATCTGCTTCCTGCTCAAGCCGTTCTATCTGTTTTACAAAGAACTCTTTGAACGACACAAAAAGAGACGGATCCAAATCACACGCCTCAACAAATTCATCAAAAGACATAAGAAAAGAGTCTTTGTTGTTTGCCAAAAGAACGGAATAGAAAAGCAGGTATTCATCAATCATCCGGCCGAACTCAAACTGTTTTCCCGTAAGATTCTCAAAAATAAAGAAGGCACGTAGCGTATATTTTAAAACGTAACCCTGTTTTTTTATAGTAATTGTTTTCATTGTGATAAGTTATTGAGATTAAAGAAGCAGGGGCGGACTATCCGCCCCATTTGCGTATTACTTGAACATCATCCGCCCACACTCGGAGGCGACGTCGAAGCAAGGGCCCCTGTTCCCTCGAATGTTGCGGAGAATGTAGCTTTATCACCATCCGGCGCATTAAGCTCCAAACTGGTAACAAGTACTTTTCCTGAATAAAACGCCGCCGGAAGGGACCAACCGCCCGAAGGGACCTCGGAAGCATCAGCATTTGCCGGAATACCGAATTTGGCCTCAACAGGCTGGCGCTTCATCATTAGATCCACAAGGGTATCATAGCCACTTACCCCCTTGTCAGCACTGAACAGGTTCTCACTTGAACCATTCCAGGAGAGCTTCTTGATATCTTTTTCCGTCCAAATGCCGGAATCTTTACTTTGCGTGTCGATCGTCTCTGCCGAAATCGACAATTTACAGGAGGTTGCCAATGCCAGCGCCTTTCCGCCGACAAACAACATGAAATCCTTACCTAATACTGCTTTTGCTTTACTCATTTGTCATTCGTTTTAAAATTAAACATTATATTTACTGCGTACGCATCTATTTCCTGAAAGTACTCCACGCTAATTGATACGACACGACAATCATTAACCGTAAAGCCGTCATATTCGGCCCGTACTCCTTCGAGTTGATACCGGACATGATTCGACAACTCGATCACCTCCCCGTATTTCTTGGCAACCACCGCCACTTGCATCTGCGCATCATCCTGCCCGGCACCATCCTTTGTATAGTCAGGATGTATAGATAATCCTCCATATACGATATAGGGATATTTAGGGACACCCTCCGGAACGATAACCGGATATACGCGGTCATTAAACTTGGATACCATGACTACATCGGATGAAAGCGCTTTGCTTATATGTTCACCTATTGATAAACTCATATTAATTCCTTTTACTTCTTTACACTTGCCCCTGCGCCTATTGCGGCGGAAGCTATCTTTTTATTTATTTCATCGACAAGATACGTATACGAGGCTTCTCTGGAAGAATCTACAGCTCTTCTAAAGAACGGACGGGCGCGAATGACACCTCTATCGGCATTCTTGCCATATGGAAGCCTTGAAAAACCAAATCTATTGGTTGCACCAAGCTCGATCCACCTGAGAATGAAATCCCTATCCGATGTCTCTTGTATCTGCCGGGTATGCTTGCTGATGTATCGGTTACGGCGTATCCCGCTAACACCACCCGTTCGCGTTATCTGAAACCGGACAACCGTTGACCTCCTGCCTTTCTTTCTATTGTGCAAACTTACATTAGCTCCCATCCCATCGCGGTATACAAGAATCTTCACTCCCTTATACGCGCCCCTTGGATCATTTGGCACTACACTCCTGAAACCTTGCTGTACGGATTTCCTTATGGATTGGACCGCACGCCTTAGAAATTTCTTCCGCTCCGCCTTAGGCATGGACTTATCAAGGCCCAGTTCGTCGAATAGCCTTAGCATCCGCTTGGTGTCTACGTCTATATATTCCTCCATGCTTTAATCTCCTTTCTCTGTTCCTTCATCAATTTTTGTAGCTATAATCGTAGCCGATCCATCCTTCCTGGAAGCGTTGAAACTCTCAATACGATAAGTGTTATCGTTCCACACGATACGCTGCCGGTCATGGATCTTATTTGTATATCGCACAAGGATCGACACCGTATTAGGTAACCAAACTTCACCCGCTGTTATAGCCCTCACACCTTTATTATATGTAACCTTCGCCCAACATGTGTACGATGGCTCCCATGAAGTAAGCTGTTCGCCATATTTATTGCGGATGGTGACAGGGGCTAAAAACCTGATCCGATCATTTAAAGTACCACTCTCTATCATGACTCTAATTTTATCCAGGGTTTCAACATGTAATCAAGCGTATAAGGCACAATAGCCTGGGAAAGACCCGTAACCGGCTCACGGTTTTTGTAGAGTTGTGCAGCCATCATCAGGATGGCGATATACAACATTGCCGGAAACCCGGCGTTTTCATCCGATTTCCTTTTTCGGTTTTCCATGACCAACTCTTCGTAACTCCTGCGGGTAGTATTGATTATGGCATCCTCCGCCGCTACTCCGTACATTACAATAAGATCATCATCCTCTTCAAAATCAATCTTCATTTGCCTTTTTAAGGCATCAAGCGATACGATGCGAAGTTTATCTGCTGCCATAAGCGTATTTAAAATAATTAGTTACAAGGTATTAATTATTCGATTCTTCTTTTTCCGCGAAGGAACTATATGTTTAGACGTTATAAGTACATTGTATTTCTCATTAATACACATCATTCTATCTTCATCGTCTTCGCATAAGTTAAATGCATATATGAAATACATAGGGTTACACCATCTTACAAACTCAACAAAAATATGATATGGCAAATACACTTCTTCATCCTTGCAATGGATGGAGGTATTCATTTCCTTTAAAAACACATCATTTTCTTTTTCGAATTCAGATAATACAAAAGAGGGATTCTTATCACTAAACCATAATTTTATTAATTCAGTAACATTAAAAAATCCGTCTTTTATCCTTTGAGATACTTTAAAATCGCCCATCGGACGAATCATGATCTGATTTGTTTTCATATATCAAAACTAATTTGTTATATGCCGGAAAGACGAATGTTCCGTCCGTCTTCCCGGGCATGGATTAACGCCTTTATCCGCCAACTGCTCCGGTTGTGCAGTCACCCAGCAAGAAAGCCTCCTGACGAAGGGTTGTCATGCTCCAATCGCCATTAAGGGTCAATACCGTCGTATCCTTTGAAGCTTTGGTATAAGGATCCACAATGAAGCGCTGCTCGCCAAACTGGCCAAGTGCCTGATAGGACCAAACACCCAATCCTACATGAATGTCTCCGTCGTTGTTGATGTAATTCGTACAGAAGACAGGAACACCGGCGATTTTATCATTCTCGATGATCATCAGACCGGAACCGGCATCACGGGGAGTCGATTCAAGCATGGATTTTGTGTATTCATCCATCACGTAACAGAAAGTGCCATCGGAAATGATACCCTTAGCCAAAATGATACCTTTCATGGCAAGCAATTCCTTATATGTAGGAAGTTCACCGGCAAACTTGATATGCAAAGCCTCTTTTCTTAAGGTAGTAGTAGTTAATGCTCCGATAGCTTTGGCGGTGGCTTTCTTACAAGCGACAAACGGGCCGTTAACCTTATTTGCGTTAACTGTCACGGGGCTAAACATCGTTTTGTTGAGCGTCCGGGTGATGGCCATCGGAATCTGCTCTTTTACAACCGCCAATGCAACGCCATCCGTCTGGTTAATCAACTGGCTGGTCACAGAGATAGTAGCCCCCAAACGATACGGGGACGGAACGATCTTGTCAATCGCAATAGTTTTATCCGTCAACGCCGCACTTTCGCCGGCCCATTCACCTTCAATGGCCGCTACGGTAGGCCATACATAATTACCCGACAATCCGGTTTGCACTTTCAAACCCACTTTACCAAGGATTAACCCCTCTTCCAGCGGCTTGATGATATCGTTAATCGCTAACGGGATCATCGGTGCGGCATTGGTAGATATCATAATAGATTCACGCTTCAACACGTAACCCTGCGTATCACGTTCTTTCGCATGTTCACGTATCCAATTCTGGAAACCCGCCTCACGACTTACCGGAGAAGCAACGGGCGCAACTCCCGAACCGGCAATTTGGAGGTCATAAATACGGTTTTCGCGCTCTAACTTCTGAACTTCCGCCTTCTCTGCATCGGTCAGCTCTTTGCTTTCACGAGCCTCAGCAGTATCGGCAATTTCATTCATACGGGTGCAATTGTTAAAACGGGCTTCGATCATTTCACGAACTGTCATCTTCTTTTCTTTCATTTCTCTAAATATTAATAGTTAATAATAAAATTCTCGTTTGCCGGATATCCGGATGTTGGCTATTTCACGTTTATTCCCTTCGTTTTCCTTTCCGGTGCTATTGCCGTCATCCGTCCGGCGTACGGCTTCGTCCATCTCCCGGGCCGTTACACTGGTTTCCGCATAAGCCGGATCACTCGCTATGGTCATATCAAAGATTTCATCGATCCGGTTTACGTGACGTATCGTCATTCCTTCGGCGTCTTTCGTATAAGATACGGATGTAGTTTCATCCGACCAGAAAATGAAACTCGATCCTGTCAAATCCCCTCTTTTTACCAACTCCAATGCCGTAGCACCATCCGGTGTGTCAGGGACCTCAAAAGAATAGTAGACACCTGTTTCATCAACTGTCAATTTTAACGTTCCCTGCCCCCTGTTGCTTCTGGCCAGAAGCCGCTCACGGTTATGCCAGATAGTCATCTTGATATCGAATCTATCCAGATCCTCCTGTGTTACAGCTCCCGGTTCGATGATTTCCCGGTAAACATCTCCCCAGTCAGCCAATAAACGGCTCTGCACGCCGAAAACAATCGCATACCCTTCGATAATACGGCTGCTTTCCGCTCCGCCTTCGGTTTCACGCAGGCGGGGTTGTCCCTGCCCGGTGAAAAACCTGCTTTCTCTTTTTTTCTGTTCTTTTTCTGCCATATATAATTCCTGGAATAAGTATGTTATGGTTTACCCGGTTGATCGTCTTTCTCGAGCGGAACCTCTACGTCATCCGGTTTTCCGGTGATTTTCGGTTCGTTGATGGTAGTGACATTGCACGTTATAAAGACCTGATCCCCACCCTCGACAGGCGGGCAATCTTCCGAACGCCGCAAATCATTGACCGTTTGAAGCCCGTTTGCTATCTGCTTGGTCTGATATATGCCTTTGGTAGTAAGGTCAGTTGTGTACAGCCTTGACAGATCGTATTTGAATTTATAATCCGAATAGGCATTCCGGGGTATCAACTTAGCTTTAAACTCACTCTCTATCATGGTAAGGATAGGGCTCAGGCAATCCGCGTAAAACCCTACCGTGGCTATCTCCGCACTCTTGTAATTAGCGTTGGAATCATCAAAGAGCTTGCTTTTGGGTACGTTGAAAAATCGGGCTATTTCGGTAATGGTGAGCTTGATATTTTCCAGGAACTGCATATCCACAGAAGACATGGAGAGCTGATCCAGTTTTCCATCACCTCTTACCGGTATGATATCCTGCCCGCAATTAATAGCCTCCTGTATCTGGTCGGCATTGCTCTTTATCTGGTCATCCTGATACTCACCCATGCCCTTCACGCTGTAATCATTGTGAAGAATGGCTTTAAACTTACCTCCGGTAGCAAAGCGGGTCTGAGTTTCCGCGGCGGCAGTGGCGGCAATACCCAGGGTTTGCGCGGCAAAGTTGATAGTAGATACTCCTGTATATCCACCGTCAAGACTTACGTTTTTAAAGTGCAGAATTTCATCACCGGGAAAGATACCCCGGACCTTGTTTATAGAGTCCTCAACATAATATGTATCACTCCATGGGTCATAAGAGCAACTGTAGGGTGTAAGCAATAGCAATTCCATAGGCTGCCCGTAGGAATCCCTACGCAAATAGGCATAGGCATTACCAAGCAACAGCACCTGTGAAACCAGATTCTTAAAAAGTATAAATGAAGTCTGCCGGCGATTGGGACGGACTGTGAGTAGATTGTAGAGAGCAGCACCCGGACCGGTATCGTAGGGCTTGAAATAATTTCCGGACCTGTCACGACGCTTGTAGATTAACGGCAACGTGGCGACAGAGTCAGAAATCAGGGAGACCGCCCGGTATACGGCGGCTATTTTCATGGCATCGGATGGAGTATGGACGTATTGCGCCCGGTCGGTATAGCGGGCTCCCTTTTCCGATTTAGCCGTTTTCGGTTCCTCCCTTGAGAATGTAAGTTGATATCTGCCTAATTTCATTTGGATAAATATTGATTCTACTTATCCGGCCGATACACTGTTTTAGATTACCCGTTACCAAACGTAATTATTAAAGAGCCACATAGACATCAGGTTGACAATAACACCGTCTATCTTGGCGTTCGCTTTTCTCTTTACCGGTTTCTTATTCTCCATACGGTCCTCTTCAAGGTAGGCGTTGCCGAACATCCAGAACGTTATGGGATTATCAGCCAGCACGATACCTGCCGGCCTTTTCTTTGCCGCCATCTCAAACGTCTCAACGGGTGAGGTGAACGCGCCAAACGTTTGCGGAACGGCTTTAAGTATCTTCTCCGGGTCCCAACCGTTGCATGCAATAGCGGCACCCAGGGAGTTGACAATCTCCTGGCTCTTGTACGAGTCATAGCCTATCTGCAATATACATAACTTCTTGTTTCGAAGTAAGATATCCGTTACGATCATGGAGCCGTCGATCACTGCACCCGGACAAACCTTAAGATACCCCTTGGATATCCAGTATCTATATAATTCTGCATTGGGATGTTCTTCCAAAGTCTTTTCCGGGATGTAGTAATCCGTCCACGAATAGAACTTTTTGAGGACTTTTGAGTAATACATGTAATTCACGGCCGAAAGGTCATCGCTAACGGAAAGGTCAAGTGATACCATTGTGGGAGGACGCCCGGACAAGTTGTCAATATCAAACCCCGAATCCGCCAATGACCGCGCCAGATTCTGACTGATCCAAACCTTGGTACCCGCAGAAACGAATATATTCAGTAACTTGGTCTTAAATTCCAGCATCTTCTCTGGATCACGCAAAGCCTGCCTGTACATGGTCCGGTAAAAGGACTCTTTAACCGTTATGCCGATATGCGGATTGCATTTCTTCCAGACACCCGGATCTCCCAAGGCCTCCCCGTCCGTCTCCCATTCATCCGGCATGAATACCGAGGCAAACAAAGTATCGTCATCATAAGTACCGGAAAGAACTTTCTTGGCAATATCCAACTCTAAGACAAACGGGCCGTCGATCACCCTTGATGCCGTGGTTATAATGACCGTCAGATATTCATCCCTGGCTCCGGAAGAAGACTCTAAGACCTGAAGCAATTCCGCGCCTTCCGAATGATCCTTGACATACTTGGCCGCCGCATACTCATCAAAGATAATCAGGGAAGCATTAAGACCGTCTTTTGTATCAGCCCCACCGGAGAGACACTCTACAAAGGACTCTTTGCCAAACTTATTCTCACGCCACTCAATGTGTTCACGCGTCTTTTTAAACGTCCTGTGTTTGGGATCTAATTGCTTGGCTATCTTGGAGATTTCCTTAAAACAGACCTGGGCCTGCTTGTAACCGTTGGCGGCTGTGTACGCTTGCGCATTGGCATCCCCGAACAATAATTCACTCACGGCTAAAGAAGAGGAACTGGTGGTTTTCGAAAACTTACGGGGGACAAACAGGATAGCCCGGCGGACCAAACGGCGAAGAATCGGTTTTCCGCCCTCTGCCTCCCATTGATAAAATCCCAGAATTGAAGCAAACTGAAAGACTTGCACCGGAGTTAACTTGTATGTTTGGCGGCCTTTCATACCGGAAAATTTCAAGGATTCATAGAATACAATGAACTTCTTTACCTTGTTCGGCCGCCAAACGTACTTATCACGGAGCATAAAAAAGCGACGCACGGCCAGTATTTCATACAGGTTGTGAGCCTCAACATCAGATATGATATCCTCGATATAAAGCCTGAGACGATGGTCGGTCTCATGCAGTCGGTAATTATCCAGGTTTATGCTGCATACCTCCTGATAATACTTTAGCTTCATTTTTCTTGCCTCTTCCTCTTCGTCCTTTGTCATTGCCCGGTACCGATATCTTCTTTATCTATTTCATTTAATTTTTTCATCATCTCTTCCAATGGGTCCGCTTCATCCTCCTTCGCTTTGTCATTGCGCTTCAACTCCCGGTTCATATACAGGGAACGGAGGTCTCTGCGTACCACATCCGCCTGCTCTTTCATCGCGGCAAAAACCGGATTGATCTTTTCCCGAGGCTTGTCTTCCCTTGAATATTCCGTGACCATGATAGGCGTATCTTCCGATAGCGCCTTCTCCCTCAACTTCCGGTATAACAGAATATCCGATGCGGCCAGTTCTATTTGATACGACAACTCCGGAGCGTATACATCGGCCTTTTGCAAATGCCTGCGTATGACGGTTTTTATATTTTCAATCTTATCGCCTTTTTTAGTCATGTTGAAATGTTAAAGTTTTTAAGTATACCCATTTTACGCAAATTCGGGTAGTTTGGGGTAAACCCGATGCCCCCACGGCCTGAATCCAAAATTCCACTTTTTGTCTCCGAATCGGGTGAGTGGATTTGAGTAATTGAGGGGGTGATAAAAAAATATCCCCCCCTACTCTTCGAAGAACCTGCGGCTAAAAGCCTCGGTAGCCCTGCGGGCATTGGCCTTTACGCTTTCCTTGGAATGGCTTTTGAGAAGCCTGTGTCTTTCAACATGGCAATCGTGGCACAAGGCAACCAGGTTGGCCCTGTCAAAGCAAAGCGATTCCATCTCCGAATCACCGACAGCTGTCTCCACTGGCCTGATATGATGAATCTCTGTAGCTGATGCGTTTATACTGTTCTCTAAGCAATCCGCACACAGGGGAGTTTCCCTCAGCACCGAACGCCGTATCTTTTGCCAATTCGTCGATTGCATCAATCTGCTATATGTAGCCCTCTTTTTCATATGCCCATACTGTTATCCCGCCTCCGTTTAGGCTTGTCGCCTGTCATATCCACATGCTTCTCCGCCACGGACTGCCCGTTAAACTCTTCTTTTATTTCTCTCTCTATATGATCCGGCAATAACCTGTGATCGACTACCTCAATCAGATAAGAGATCGCGTCATCAAGTGCTACACCGCCAAGACTCAGACATAAGGATGACAAACGACGGTGCATCTGAGGGAACAATCGACCAATGACAGACTTTAGAATCTTACTGCTGCTTTCCGTACGGACAAGCTCACCGTCCTTTCCGAATGTATACTTTACGCCAACAATCCCATTCCTTCCCGGACGTTGGTATAATTGTATTGACTCTGAAAGGATATACGACTTGGCCGCGTTAGGGGATGCTCTATTTATCCGGTGACTCTTATTCTGTAACTCTGTGAATATCTTGGCCAGCTCTAAAGAAAATCTATCGGATTCACTTATGTTTTGCTGCTCCGACTCAGGATCTGCATATTTGATAAAAGCAGAAACCAAGCTTTGCAATAGCTCGTATTTGCTTGAAAATCCGTATTCTTTACAAATTTTATCCAACCGGTTATCTATATCCGGTGAGATTTTGGTTTGTATAAGTACAGACTTCTGATTTACTATTTTTTTCCCCATCCTGAATAATTTTTAATAGCTATAATTCGCTCGCTTAAGCTGATTAAACCGGTGACTATCCGTCAACCGTGATAACTCTTCTTCCTTCTGGCAGATTGAAACCATCAGGCTACCCCGGATATCCGAAAGACGGAGCCACTCTTCCAAGGGAGTATCTTTAGCTCCCAGCTTTTCATTGATCCGGGCTAACTCTTCACTGCTGCGATTAATATGACTACGAATACACTGTATCCGATCTTTTTTGGCTATAAGTCCGCTGGAGGCGTAACTGTTATCTGTTGCTGATTCCATAATTTATAGTTTTACTTTTGACTTCTTCCTATCCGGAGCAAAGTTCTAATATAACCGATCAACCGGATAAAAACGGTTATTCCAGGCATTTACAAATTCGCATTCCGTGATAATCTCGACATCAGTCATACGGGGATTCTCTGAAACAAAGTGTTCCGCTTTCTCAATAGTAGGGAAAGAGCGCACCTTGCAATATTTACATTCGCGGGGGACTACAACAAAATTGGAGTCAGAACTATATCCCAAAGTGCCTAATGCACCGTTAACGCCATCCCCTAATTCATTAGGGATTGGGGAAAAGCCTGAAAAATCTTCCTTGTGCATCATAGTAATTCCCCAGCAGCCAATCTTACGAAATTCCCTAAATGCTTCATATGTACCGTGAAAGCAACCGGATTCGATCGCTCTTTCGTAATCCTGCATTCGTTCTTCTATATTCATTGCAATTAGTTAAATTTCTTTTTGGGTAATCAACATCTCCGCTTTGTACCTTTTGCCTTTGTGGATAAATTCGGTACTTAATGTGGTTTTTGCAGAATTAATATCTATAGCCATACCGGATATTGCACAAAGGATATATTGACCAAGTTTAAGTTTATCGTCAATTTCAATACTTTTGATATGCTCTACTATTTTCATATCTATCTGTTCTTGCGACATTGATTGCTCTGCCTGCCAATTCGCACCTTGCACAAACCCTGCTTGAAATGTATCTTTAACGCTGTAACCGTGGTTATCTTCCATTCCCCACGCTTCACATAATTCTTTTGCTCTTTCTTGAACTGTCTGTTTCATATTCATATCAATTATAGCTATTAATTAAACATTCTCCGTCCGATGCGCTCTTACTTCATTATACCAGTTCCCTTTATATTCGCGGGCCTCAACTGTAAAGTGAACTCTGATCTTGTCTCCTACTTTGGGAGGGTTCTCAACAGGACCATCAAAACTGCAAACGGAAAAGCGCATCTTGCTGTGATAACGTTCGCTGGTTTCCATGACGTACTCTCTCTTCTCCCAATCTTTACCATCCTTGGTAACTCCACCGGCGGATGGCAACTCCACCAAAATTGTGCCTTCTGCTTCACATTTCATATATTCAGTTTTTAAATTATAATTTATCAGCCCTTATAAGTCGGTTCCCGACAACCCTGCGGGCTGTATAGGACAAGTTGCCGAAAAGCGTTAAATTTTAGATTTTAAAAGCATAACTATTTCATTTTCAATGCTTTAATTGCGCACCATAAGGTGCTTTTTACATCTATAGATAAACATCTGATTTTCAGTTGATTATATTTTTCTACAAATGGGCGTAAATATCCCAGTCTGGTAGCCTGATAAAAGTTTGTCCTTAAATTCACGCTCCATGTCTCCGATTTCTTCCACATACTTCTCACGCTCTTCCGGCCAGCTACGGGCAAAATTACGTATCGTTTCCCATTGCTTTTTAGTCAGCTTGCCCGAAAGATAAAGCTTCTTGTAACGCTCCTTGTAACGGGTAACTCCTATCCGGTATATCTCCCTGGCCCTGTCAAGCTGGGAGATCTTTACGCCCTTGGCCGCAGAGAATTCTCTGGTAAAGCATATTTCTGACCAGTCCTT
>MJGMD1__coassemble_2094_pt1 | contig 19985 bp, 20 predicted proteins | sample MJGMD1__metabat2_low_PE_010 | metagenome-assembled genome bin MJGMD1 | reverse complement strand
TGCGAAACAACGTCAGCACACGGATGAACTCCAACAAAAACTTGTAGCAGCTGCCCATTTACCAACAGTCACACAGAATGATGTTATTGTAACGAATGTCCGTCATTACGAAGCACTGACACGTGCGTTGGATGCAATTCACCGGGTACAAGAAGGATTGGATGCAAATATTTCCGGGGATTTTCTTTCACAAGACATACGTGAATGTATTTTCCATTTATCCGATATAGCAGGGGAAGTGACCAATGATATGGTGCTACAGAATATATTTGCACATTTTTGCATCGGTAAGTAAGGAGTGATTTCCAACGATTAGCATAGATTACAATTGATTATTAAGGCGTTCATTATGAGCGCATTTCTTTTTGTGCGTATTAGCGATGGTGGTCGTTGATAATGCATTTTCAGCTCATTTTTGTACCGCATTTGTGTCTCGATGGTTTGGCCGGTTTCTACACGTCACCAAGGTAGTGGACAAAGTTGACAATGGTTGACAATAGTTTACGATGGTTGACATAAATCGGGAGAAATAAAGGAGAAATAAACATCAAAAATGAGCAAAAATGGCAACGAGTAGTATTAGAATTAAGAAAGTATGTGAGTGGTGCGGAGAAGTTTTCTATGCACAGAAGGTATCAACCCGGTATTGCTCGCATAGTTGTAACAACAAGGCTTATAAAGAGGCCGCCCGTAACAAACGCATTCAGGATACGGAAGCTAAAACAGAAGCTTTTATCAATCAACAACCGATAGAAGGTATAAAAGGCAAAAACTATCTGTCCTTTGCAGAAGCTGGTACTCTATTGGGTATCTCAAGGCAAGCGGTTTATAAGATGGTGGCCGCTGGGCATTTGAAAGCATCAAAGATTAGTAGCCGCCTCTCATTCATCAAAAAAAACGATATTGAGAATATGCTTGATAACAGACCTTATGAGAAACGGCAACTCACTACCACCGCTCCCATCACCGAGTTCTACACTACCGCCGAAGTCAAGGAAAAGTATAACGTCAAAGATTCGTGGATATTTGTAGTCGCCAAGAGGCATAACATCCCCCGGACTTTTAATCGTGGTAAAACCTATTGGAGTAAAAAGCATATCGACAACTATTTTGCCAAGGAAGCAGCCGACCCAGAAATAACGGAATGGTATTCGGTAACAGAGATTCAGGAGAAATTCGGAATGGCTTTGGCTTCTATCTATAGCCTTGCTTCCGCAAATGCCATCCCAAAAAAGAAAGAAGGCAGAGTAGTATATTACTCCAAAAAGCATTTCGATATAGCCAAAGGGGTAGCCCAACCCGAAGAACCGCAATACTACACTGTGGCAGAAGCAATGGGAAAATTCAACCTCACTCGTGATCAGCTTTATCATTATGCAACCTACCATAATATTCCCCGAGTAAAGGTTGGTAAATACACCAAGATCTCCCGCCCGGAATTAGATAAACTGTTAGGTGCTCCCAAAATTGAATAAACAGCTTGAAGTTATTTTCCGGTGAATGCTATCACCAAGCAATCACCATTTTCCTTTGCAATCAACAAACAAGTATAACCATTTAATTATTAAACGTATGAATCATACATGTACCAAAGTAACCGTTCGCCAAAGAGCGATTAAGAACGACCGTATTTCACTTTATCTGGATTACTATCCGGCAGTTCGCAACCCTGAAACGATGCAGATGAGCCGTCGAGAATACCTCGGCATCTACATCTATGCCCACCCTAAAAACGAGATGGAGCAGGAGTTCAACAACGATATGTTGAACAAAGCAGAAGCCATCCGTTGCATCCGGGTACAGTCTCTCATCAATGAAGAGTTTGGTTTTCTCGATAAGCACAAAATGAAAATGGACTTTCTTGCCTATTTTCTAAAGATGGCTCGTACCAAAGATCAAAAATGGCTGATTATCTATGCTCATTTCTACAAGTTTGTACAGGGAAAATGTACGTTTGGTGAACTGAATGTGGATCTATGCAAGAGGTTCCGCTCCTATCTGCTAAGTGCCTACCAATTGAAATGCACCAAACTAAAGGTATCCAAAAACTCCGCATCCGGCTACTACTCCACTTTCAGGGGATTACTCAAAATTGCCTATCGTGACAAACTGATCCGCGAGAACATCAACGACTTTTTAGATAAGATTGAAACAGACGATGTGAAAAAGGAATACCTGACATTAGATGAAGTGAAGCAGTTAGCGGCTACACCCTGTGATATTCCGGTACTCAAAGCCGCGTCCCTATTTTCCTGTCTGACCGGACTTCGCATCAGTGATATCCTGAATCTCAAATGGGAAGATTTTGAAATAGCTCCCGATCAAGGCCATTGCCTGCGCATCCGAACACAAAAGACTAAGACCGAAGCCATGTTACCGGTCAGCGAGGAAGCATACGAGCTATGCGGAACACCCGACACAGGGAAAGTATTTAAAGGTTTACAGCGAAGTATGGTCAATTATCCCCTGAAAAGTTGGCTACAAAAGGCCGGAATCAAGAAGCACATTACATTCCATTGCTTTCGCCATTCGTACGCGACCCTACAGATAGCCGCCGGCACCGACATCTACACCGTCTCCAAGATGATGACCCACCGGAATGTATCGACTACTCAGATATACGCAGAGCTAGTAAGTTCCAAGAAACGGGAATCAGCTAATAAAATATCGCTGAAATAAAGTCGATACGACCTTAGCTGAAAGGCATCCCAACTGTCGCAAATTTTGCGACAATTCAACGAGAGGGAGTCTGGTAAAGGCCCACATGTGCAAATTTTGCACATGTGGGTACAAGTTATAATCTACCTGCTGTTACACAAACTTTGGTGGCTGGAATTTTCAGCTCTGTTGCGAAATACAAATTTCAGCGACTAAATTCGCAAATACAACAAATTTCCGAGGTTATTTAAGCCAAGGAAAGATATGTTGGGATATACGTGATTTGTTAAAAAACTCTATTATGTCGTCGTTAGGGGCAGACAAATCATACCAAATCGGAGACACAAGCCCTTACTCGCCAAAAAACTATAGGAATCAACTGACTATTATCATACATTTGCGCACAAACGATAGCAAATGATTACTATGATAGCAAAAAAGATAGATTACATTATTATATATTCTTTTCTATTGGCATCGATACTGTGTATCGCAATGCTGGTTCGCCTGTTTGTGGTAAGACAATTGCAAATGGATGAATTTTCAGGGCTAGTAGCCTTTATCATTACCTGTATTCTAATCGGTGCCACCTACTTTAGCTTTCAATCTATTGTGAATGAATGCCTATTGCCTTTGGTGGAGCGTATCTTCAGAAAAGGGCAACAGCCTATACCCGAATTGAACGTGGAAACTGTACCTGCAAAACCAATGGAAACAATCATCTCGAAAGAAGAGATCAGTGTTCCACAATACAATGGTTACAAACAAGCGGCTCAACTAAAGATTCAGGAAAAACAAATGCAGATATTAAAAAATGTACTTTGCTACACTGGCAAAGAGTTAGCGTTGTATATGGAAGAAAGCGAAATGCAGAAACTCTACTCACATATCCGTAACTTTCAGTATGCTACCGAAAAGGAATGCTATAAGATCAATTCGCCAGTTACTGTAAACTCAAAGTTAAAACCGATAGATATGATGCACTTCGGCTGGAATATAGGCAATCAGTTTAAGAAAACAGGGATTGAAACAGCTACTTTCATCAAACGGGTATTTGCTGATGTTCTAAAAGAGAATGAAATCTCAACACTGAAAAGCAAACTAAGATCATCAGAGGGTACTTGCATTATTAAAATCAAAGAGAAACTATAATCCTTGTTTTCTCAAACCATTGCAGGCAATCACTAACCGGATTGCCTTTTTTATTGCTACAACTCTACTAAAAACCAACATCTTACAGTATCAAACACTTTCAATCAGTTATTTCTCAGTTATATTCCGGTGCTCCATTTCACCTTCAAATCACTGATTTCCTTTGCACATCAATTATCTAAAAAGATTTATTTATGAACAAAGACGAAATCACTTTTGATAAGTTACCACAGGCGATAACTTATCTGACCGAACAGGTCGCTGAATTAAAAGAATTGGTATCGGTGCTTCAACCGCCACAATCAGAAAAGCATGTATTGGTTGGAATTGATGAAGCCTGCCGCATTATTCAGAAAGCCAAGCCAACCATCTACACCCTTGTGCGTAAAGGGCTACTTCCCTCTTACAAGAAAGGAAAGAAACTTTATTTCTACGAGGATGAACTATTGGAGTGGATCGAAAACGGACGCCGGAACACTCCTGAACAGAATTACGACCAGATGTTAGCTGAGATGCAGAAAGGCGTTCGTCACAAGCCGAAATCAGGTTTCAACCTTTAATTCCTCGTAGTTATGGAAGAAAAACCAATAACGCCGGAGGGGATTATCAACAAGGCGATGGATCTGAATATGTCGTTTGCCGGAGCAGAGTTTCCAGTCGGGATTTTTCCATCTCAGATTCAGCATATCATACACGAAGTGTACGAGTGCCAGAGTTATCCGATAGACTATACTGCCGCCTCTATGCTGACTGCTATTGCTGTGGGAATAGGTAATACCCACCTCATACAAATGAAACAGGGATGGGTGGAAAGTGCTATCCTGTTTGTGGCATTGGTTGGGCGACCGGGTGCAAACAAAAGTCACCCACTCAGCTTTGCCATGAAGCCTTTTATTGATTTTGATTATCGGCAGAACCTTGAATTCGGGAAGTTATATGCTAAGTATGAGCAGGATATTTCCATGAGCAAGAAAGAACGTCAGGATACAGGCGTAGAAGAGTTTCCACAAGAACCTATCCGCAGACGGTTTCTAGTTTCCGATATCACGCCCGAAGGGTTGAGCTATATCCATGCACAAAACAAACGTGGCTTGTGCCTTTGGTCTGACGAACTTTCAGCATGGTTCAAGAACTTCAACCGCTATAATAACGGTTCTGAAGAACAATTTTGGTTATCGGTATTCAGTGCCAAGACCGTTATTTCCGACCGGAAGCATGCTAAAAGCTCCGTCTTTATTACCCGTCCGTTTATTCCGGTAATTGGCACCATTCAGAAAAATATTCTCAGTGATTTAGCCAGAGGCGACCGTTCCAGTAACGGATTCATTGACCGTATTCTGTTTATTATGCCGCCCATCCAGCAGAAAGCCCGGTGGAATGATAAAGATATATCTGGGAATTTAGAGTTGGAATGGCATACGCTGATGAACAGGCTTATCAACATGGAGTATTCGCTTGATGAGAACAACGAGATCAGACCCTCGATAGTCACCTTTAGCGAAGAAGCCCGGAAGCGACTCTATGAATGGCAACACCAACATGCTGAGCTATGTGATGGCATAGGCAACGAAACCCTGCTGGGAATATACTGCAAACTGGAAATTTACATTATCCGTTTTTGCTTGGTGATCCAAATAGCCCGCTGGCTCTGCGGCGAATGTGGAAAAGATCGGGTAGATACGGAAACAGTTCAAAGAGCTATTCAACTGACAGATTATTTCAAGCAGACCGCTACAAGGGTTCAAAACCTGATGAATGAGACTGCCCTTACCTCTCAACAACAATCCATACTCTTTCAACTTCCCGAACTATTCACTACCGCCCAAGGAGTAGAAATAGCCGCCGTGCAAGGCATGAAAGAGCGAGCTTTCAAAGAGTTCCTCAGCAAAAGCATCGGAACACTTTTCCAGAAAGACAGACATGGAGAATATCGAAAAGTATAACCGCATTTTCCACATTATCCACATTTTGACAGACCAGAATGTAGAAAATGTCGAAAGTGCACAATAAAAAAATCAAATGTCACACAGATTCATATTAGAACCATACAAAGGAGTTGCTTCCCGGCACACCTGCCCGGAGTGCAACCACAATAGATGTTTTTCCCGATACATTGATACGGAGAGCGTTATCACTTTCCCTGAATATGTGGGACGGTGCGACCATGAGCAGAAATGCGGCTACCACTTTACGCCCAAAGACTATTTTGAGCAGCACCCGGATAGAAAAGAACAATTACAGGTGCAGACACATGTTACGCCCAGAAGTCATACACCACCGCCACCCACAAGCTATATGGATGAAATGTTGGTGAAAAGATCCATGAGCCATTACAATGAAAACAAACTGTTTCAGTTTTTATCTTCTCAGTTGGGAGAAAGTGAATCGTTGTGACTGATGAAACAATACCGGGTGGGTACTGCCAACCATTGGCAAGGTTCGACTGTATTTTGGCAAACAGATGCCAAGGGCAAAGTACGCACCGGTAAAATTATGCTTTACAATCCAACGACCGGCAGACGAATCAAAGAACCTCACAATCACATCACATGGGTACACTCCATCATGTACAAAGAGGGATTTAATCTAAAGCAATGTTTCTTTGGTGAGCACCTGTTGCCCACGGATAACACAAAGCCGGTTGCCATTGTCGAGAGTGAGAAAAGCGCTCTTATCGCCAACTTCTATCTGCCACAGTATTTGTGGATCGCATCGGGAGGCAAAAACGGTTGCTTCCGGGAAGAGAACCTCAGTGTACTCAAAGGCAGAAATGTAGTGCTGTTTCCCGATCTGGACGCCACCGATGATTGGTCAGCTAAGATTTCCACGATGGAGCGGATGAGAATAACAGTTAAACTCTTCGACTATCTGGAGAAGAACGCCACCCCGGAGCAACAGAAGAACGGATTTGACATTGCCGATTTTCTACTGGAAATGAAACAACCTCAAGCCATCTTACAGAGTATGATCGCCAAAAATCCAGCCCTCAAATTACTGATCAAAGAGCTTGGTTTGGTACTTATCGAGAAACCAATTCAGCCTATTCCTAAGACCAAAAGGAAGGGGCCTAAGCTATAACGAGAAATCGCAGATTTCGGGGGAGCAAGTTTGTGTATTGGTCTGACCAATACCTTGCTCTGCGAGGCAAAAGACATCCCGCCGGTCTCATCAAATTTAAAATGGATCAAGTATGAAAGAGATAAAAAATAGAAATAAAAACGGCAGACCAACCAAAGAGCCAGCCGAAAAGAAAGGCTACAAAGTAACCTTGAAAATGGCGACCGAAGAATACTTTTCGCTCAAAGCAAAAGCCAAGTCGACAGGCATTACCCGCAGCGAATACATCCGCCGATGTATCCGGTCGAGCGTAGTAAAACAACGGCTGTCGTCGGAATTGATGGGCTATATCCGTCAGCTTTGCGGAATGGCAAACAATGTAAATCAGGTTGCCCACAAAGCCAATGCCGCCGGATATATGGAAGCACATGGCGATTGCCTCGCCATGAACGAACGGTTGGATAACATCATAAAACGAATAGAAGATGATTGCTAAGATTGTACAGGGACGTGGATTCCGTGGTGTGGTCAATTATGTATTGGATAAGGATAATGCTCAGTTGCTGTATTCCGAAGGAGTGCGGACAAAAGACAAGGATTCCATTATCCAGAGTTTTGTTATCCAAAGCAAGATGAATCCGAAAATAGCGAAACCGGTTGCCCACATCTCACTGGACTTCTCCGTACAAGATAAAGCAAAGTCGACGGATGAATTTATGGTAGGTGTAGCTCAGGAATACCTAAAAAAAATGGGCTATGAGAATACCCAATATATCATAGCCCGTCACCATGACACCGACCATCCACACATTCACATGGTGATAAACCGTATCGACAACGATGGCAAACGGATTACCGACCAGAACGAAAAGTTGCGAAGCACAAAGGTCTGTATGGAATTGACAAAGAAATACGGACTTTACATTGCTTCGGGTAAAGAGAATGTAAAGGAACACCGCTTGAAAGAGCCGGATAAAACCAAGTATGAAATTTACCATACCCTGCAATCGGCCATACCGAAATGCCGGAACTGGCAACAATTACAAACAGAATTGCAAAAGTCCGGCATTACGATTGACTTCCGCAAAAACGGCAGCACTGAACAAATACAAGGTGTTCGGTTCGAAAAAAACGGCTACGGATTCAATGGTTCCAAGGTTGACTGCTCATGTAGCTATTCCAAAATCAGTTTCCAGTTGCAGCAAAATGACAGGCAGCAACAAACAGATTTACACCAGCAGCCACAGACAATCCGACAAGATCATTCGTCTGGTTTATCATCTATGGTAGAATCCGTCGCATCCGGTCTGGGTGGTTTGTTCGATATCCAACCCTCATTCGGATATGACGAAAACGAAGTCGAAGCCATGAAACAAGAGGCTAAGAAGAAGAAAAAGAAAAGAGGACGTAGAATATGAATCATTTAAAACTATAAAATTATGGCAACAGAAAAAATGGATGCTTCGGCAGTATATGCACTGTTCGAAGAACTGAAACAGAAAATTACAGAGTTGAGCAAGAAAGAAACCAATCCTGCTCAAACTGAATCAACGGCTAATTCTGCAGAAATAACCGCTTTAATAAAAGAGTTGCAAAAGGTAACCGCTCAGAAGCAGTTTACTCCGGAACAGATAGAGGAATTGCGTGAAAACATGGCTGAATTCGCCGGATGCGCATTAGGGAAATCATTTGAGAAATTGGATGGAGATTTTCTTAAAATTACCGACCTCATCAACCAAATCAGCAAGAAGATTGAACCTCTGAATGTCCCTCAGAACTTTGTTATCAGGAGAGAACATGCTTTCAGTCTGGACTTCAAGAATAGCAAAGCAGCTATTACTATGATAGCAATGGGTTTGGTAATTCTTCTTTCAGTGGCTGGGAACATTTGGCAATCCACACGCAGTAGCCAACTGAGAGATAATGATTTAAAATATCGTTATATCAACATGCAAGGCGAAACCAATCCTGAAAACCTGCTCAAATTGGAAACCGTCTTTACCTACAACCGGAACAAGGACAGTATAGCAGTTATCCGCAAACGGGTAGAAACCTACGAACGTTTGGTTAAAGAACAAGCCGAGAAGATAGAGCGGGCAAGGCTGAATGCATCAGAGGCAGAAAGGTTGGAAAGAGAGGTGGAGTCAGTGAAAAACAGGAAATAAAAGGGCATTTCTGTTTTTATCACATATTATTGTGTATATTTGCACATTAAGTTTGAGATGTTAATTATATATCTATCCCAATGGAACTAAATAGAATCAAAGAAGTTCTTGACGAAAAAGGAATTAAACAAACTTGGCTGGCTGAAAAGTTGGGCAAGAGCTTCAATATGGTAAACGCTTATGTGTGTAACCGGAAGCAGCCAAGTTTAGAGGTGTTATTTAAGATTGCTGAGATTTTACAAATCAATCCAAAGGATTTAATCAATACCAAAGAGGGGAAAAGTAAGGAGATGTTACCACCAATCGGAGCTAAAATCTAATACTATGGAACAAGAAATTAAAACATCTGTAACTGTTCACGATTTTGTGGCATATTATCGCGAGTTAAGACCTCAGAAGTTCTCTGACTCTAGAATTGTTTATGAAATTCCTCTTACAAAAGAATTGTTTGATAGACAGCTCGAAATACTTTCCACCAAAAAGATGCAGAGTGAATTCGAGAACTTCATCGTGAAATGTGCCGAACGATTGATTACACCCAACATCAAGCCTCAGACAGGGCCTGATGGCGGTGGTGATGGTAAGGTGGATGCTGAAACCTACGAAGTATCACCTGATATTTCAGACAAATGGTATGTGGCAGATGGTGGTGCATCTGGAAAAGAAAAATGGGCTTTCGCTATCAGTTGCAAAAAGCAATGGAAACCAAAGGTAACAAGCGATATCGAAAAGATAGCTAACACCAACCGCGGATATACACGAGCTTTATTCTTCTCTAATCAGTTCATTAAGTCAAGTACAAGGGCTGACGTAGAGAAGGATTTATCGGAAAAGTATGGCATCGAAGTATGCATATTTGATGGCCTTTGGTGCGCTAATGCAGTATTCAATCATGGTTGCATAGATGTAGCTCTGGAATGTTTGAATTTCTCAGAAGAATACAGAAAGAAACAAGAGATAATTGGACAGTTAGATAAAAAAAGACAAGAACGTTTGGATGAAATTGAAAAGGGTATATTACGTACAATAGATGGACTTGATACCGGTTATATCGATGAATTGCAAGAGACTTGTATCCTTAGCAGAGGTTTGGAGCTTCCACGCACTGAAACAGAAGGACGCTTCAATAGAGCTTTGCGTGAATGTGAGCATCATGGTACCACTCAACAACAGTTCAATATTATCTATGATCATGCTTGGACAAGTTTCTTCTGGTTTGAAGATGTTGATGCGATGTATTTGGACTTTATGAAACTCAAAGAGCTCGTAAGTGATAACTGTACGGTTATCCGCATAGAAAGATTGACAAATATATTGACAAATTTAATTAATGCGGATCGTGCAGGCTTGATTGAATCAGATAAAGTGCAACTAGAAACTACTTATATTAAAGAGCTATGCGACGCTTTAGAACAGCGAAGCGACAAGCCTTCTTGTCTCTTATATGTACGTATTTATATTGCAGAACAAAGGTTGATCAGCCACTTATTGTCCAAAGAACCAATAGATGAAGATATTGATACTCTCAAACCATTATTGTTGGAAGCTCCATATCATATAGAAATCAGTTTTGAAACCCAATGCAAAATAATAACCAATTTGAACAAAGTGATTGATGATAACTCAAAGTATGAGGATCTTGTAGATGAGCTTACGTTAGTCCTAAGAAAATCTCACTCAGAGCAAGCGGCGGCACGGATAGAAATGGATCGTGCTCTTATTTTGATGGATAAGGGAAAGTTGAAGCAAGCTATTCGCCACTTTAGTTTCTGCATACATCCTTTTGAAAGAGAGGAGTGTATGGAAGAATTAATCAAAACTTCTGGAATGATGGGCATTGCATTATATGAGATAGGTTTACCTTATAGTGCAGAGGCTTATTTGGTCAAATCAGTTTCCATGTTACTTAAAACATTTTACATTTCTGGTGATGTACCTCATCTTTTATTGACTGTCTTGCAGAAGCTGTGCGAAATAGAACTGATGCTTGGAAGATTTGTTATGTATCTGAATTGGTATGAGCTACTGATGATAGTTTCACATAATGGACAGTTTGCAGAAGACAAGCATTTTAATGAAACAAATATACTTCATGATGGAGCTTGGGCATGTCGATTTGCCGCATCTGACTTGAAGAATCCATTGATAAGTTCTTTGCCAGAGATATTAGAAAGAGCTGGTATGTTTCAATCCTCAGAATATTTGAAGTTTGCTCTGGGGTATGCAGATGAACTGGATGAAAATGTGAGAAATATCTTTGCTAAAGATGGATGGCAAGACAAGATGCTTAATCAGCCTGTGTTCAAGCAATTCCTTTGTGATTTGAATATTTCTTCCAATGGGCAGGCAGAACTACAAACAACAGTAAATAATTGCACACTACACATTAAATATGATAACAATTGCCTGAACCAAATTATTGCAGAAATATTCTTAGGAGCAATCGAGTCAATGCTGGCAACGATGGAAATCTTTGAAGTGTTGACGATTACTCCTGAAGTGTATATTAAAGTCACAGGAACAGAAGGTAAATCTGAATTAAGGCAACTAACGAGGTCAAACGAATATCAACTCTGTATCAATACAAATTACAGCGACAAGGATTTGTGGGAATGTATTTCTATGTTTATAGCATCTTTTTTCAGTAGAAACTCTATGTCAAAAGAAGATTTAAAGAAGATGCTCCAGAGCAAACAAGATGGTGAGAAACTTATGGATAGGGTAAGTAACTTACTACAAGTAAAACAGTCAATATCTAATGTTCTTGGCAATACGTTCAAAAATAAGATAGAGGATTGGCAAAAGGAATCCGATAAAGCGTACCCACTGAATAGAGACTCATTTGAACACAAACCTCAGAATTATCGTAATGAAAAGCAACAAAACATATCTTTTCATTGTACCAATACCGATATGGATATATGGGAAGGTGCAGGTTGGAGCGGTTGTGGATTCGCGTTTGATCAACAGGGAACTACACCTCCAATATTTGGGCTCGCCTTTGAATACTTAGATCGTGGAAAGCAAATTATTATTGAATGGGGCGCTAAATTAGAAAAGGGAGAACGGTCCGTGATTATTTACATTATTCGGGGGATAGATAAGCAGCATCCAACATGGTATCGAGTATGTGTAGCACCATATGTAAAAAAAGACGAACTTAAAGAAGGCCGTTTCTTTACCTCTATATGCCGCAAGCACACTATGACACCCAACAATAATTGGAATATTGATACCTTTGAGCAGCTTTTCAAACGATTTGGTGGTTGCTGGCTTTCAGCTTTTCAACTTGATAGTAACAGGAATATCATAATGCCTGAAGATTTTAACGATGCATTCAAGTTTACTAATGTCGAGTTCAGAAATGCTTGGGAAGTAGGACTAAATGATACGGCAATAGTCGCTATGGAACCTGATGACGAACCATTCATCCCTGAAGACAAGAAGGATATAGCTCCTGTAGTGGAGGTGATGGCTACAATTCGAAAGGCAAAGGATATGGTAAAGCTCTTTTAATCTATGCCGTTGAGCATTTGGGAATCACAACACTGGATGTAAACGAACAAAATAAAAAAGCTTTAACGTTTTTTGAAAAAGCTGGCTCTAGGATTATAGGGTATTCCGAGAAAGATAGAATGGGTAAAGATTATCCAATATCACATATGGATATAAAGATGAATATATGATTACAAGAGAAGAAATTCTACAGATGCTTTCGGATATCGAGGGCTATAATATTGAGAGGACGGTATCGACTGATAATATGGATAAGTTCTGTCAGGCGATCTGTGCGTTTTCCAACGATCTTCCGGGAAGTGGCAAGAATGGTTACCTGATTATCGGTGCACATGATAACGGAAAATTATCCGGCTTGAAAGTCAATGATAAGCTATTACTTCAAATCAGCAATATCCGCACAGATGGGAATATATTACCCCAGCCTGTAATGACGGTTGAGAAGTTCAGTTTTGAAGAAGGTGATGTATTGGTAGCAGAAGTTCAGCCATCGGGATTTTCACCTGTGCGCTATCGTGGACGGGTTTGGGTACGAGTAGGCCCTCGTAAAAGCATTGCTTCGGAAGCAGAAGAAAAGATATTGACTGAACGGCGACTTTCCAATGTCCATACTTTCGATGCCATGCCTTGTCTGGGAACAACTATGACCGATTTGGACATATCGCTTATCAAACGGGAATTTCTTCCTAAAGCAGTAGCCGAAGAAGTGTTGGCCGAAGATAAACGTCCCATCGAAGAACAACTTGCATCGCTTGGTTTTTACGACTTACGATATAATTGTCCTACCAATGGCGCCATTATTCTGTTTGGCAAGAATCCTGAGCGATATTTGCATGGCTCTTACGTTCAATATGTCCGGTTCAAAGGTCAAGACAGAGCTGGCGATATCATCAATGAACACAAATTCAGTGGGAACCTATGTAAGGAACTGACGAAGATAGACACATTCATTGAAACAAGCATCTCACAAAAACGCCCGATTCCGGTAAGTGTACTAAGGGAAGAGACCGTTTCTAAATATCCCTATTGGGCGACACGAGAGCTGCTCATGAACGCCATCATGCACCGCGACTATGAGACCAATGCTCCGGTACAGTTCTACGAATACTACGACCGGATTGAAGTTCAAAACCCCGGTGGATTATATGGGAAGGTCAGCCCTGCTAACTTTCCGAATGTTAGCGACTATCGTAATCCGTTTATAGCCGAAGCCATGAAGATATTGGGTTATGTCAATCGTTTCAGCCGTGGTGTATATCGGGTTCAAAAGGAATTAGAAGAAAACGGTAACGGTGAAGCCTCTTTTGATTTTTCACTGATTACAGCTTTCAGGGTAGTAGAAAAGGTCTCAGGAAAATACTTTGAGGCAGGTTTTGGGGCAGATAATAATCAAGAACACCCAGAAACTACCCAGAAACTACCCAGAAACTACCCAGAAACTACCCGGGAAAGAATATTGAAGGTTATTGAAGAAACTCCCGGTATCACCCGCAAAGAACTATCGATAATCCTTGAAATAACGACCGACGGAGTCAAGTACCACTTACAAAACATGGTTCGTGAGGGTATTATCAAACGAGAAGGTTCTGACAGATCTGGGAAGTGGATAATATTATAAGCCCAAACTCAATATTGGGATAAGACATTGGTATATGGCGTTTTTGGGAAGTCAGACCAATTTAGGTGATTAAATATTTCAAGTATGAGTAGCGAAAAAATAATCCTTTAAAATAAAAATTTATGGAATCTCCTGAACTGTTAGCATTATTTGCTGTTTTAGTTTCTATTCTTGCACTTATAGTACCCTATCTCACATTTAGAAGAGAAAAGAAACAAGCAAATCAAGATATATTATTCCAAGAAAAGATAAATGCATATAAAGATATTGCCCGTAGATCATTTAACCTATACAGAGACTATTTTGATATTGTTGATAAGGTTCAATTTTATGAAGGGACAAAAGAGGAATGGGAGAAAACATTCAGAGAAGAAATTTTTCCACAGTTTATGATTAGTGAGGAATTCAAGAAGCAGCTCTTCACTTATACGGTAATATTACCAAATAATATTTTTAAAGTGGCAGAGCATTTATCTGAAGACTTACTTGCTTTTATAACCTCTGCCTCTCATTGCGATAATGAAATTATAATAAATGGATATGATCATATCGAAAGAGAAATTTTTGAATTAATTGATTTGATTAGAAAAGACTTAAATACAGATTCCCTTAATATGGAATTACTTAAACGAACAAGATAAAAATCAATCTGACATAACTATCCTGTTTCTGATTTTTCACAAAGGCAAGAGGAAAACAAGACTTATCCGATTTCCTCTTGCTTAGCGGATCATGCATCCTTTCGATCCATGTTTTCCTTGGGGTGTTTCCTCTCAAACTCCTGCCTGGTCTCGAAATCCATGTAACTGTGAACAAACTCTCGCACGTCATTTACCCTGTAATAGGTTTTATGGTTGATCATAAAGTGTGGAAGTTCCCCGCTCGACCGGTAGCGTTGGAGTGTCCTTTTAGATACTTTCAGCAGGAATGCCAAATCCTGATTGTCGAGTAGTTTTTCATCTTCAGGGAACACTGAACCGATATTATTGGTATTAATGAACGACTTGAGGTCTTTGCCTATATCGTTCAGTTTTTTGGATAGCCGTTCCATCCATTTTTCAAAATCATCATTATTGATGTACATATTATTTCGTTTTTGAGATTAATACTAATTTTCTCAATGCATTGATGAAGCAAAATTCGGCAGAATACAGAAAATAAAATCGGGGAATAGACTATCTACTCCCCAATAAATAATTTATAAAACACTGATTAATAGCGATTTCCAAATTCACTTTTTTACTAATATCCTTCTTCTTTGGCTTTCTGGTTGATAGCAGTACCCATGCGATCTAAGAATCCGGTTCGCTTATTGGACATACGTTTGATAACTTCACCCCGTTTCTTGTACTGGTCTGCGAATTTGAAGTTGAAAAGATGCTCAAACCCGTTTACCAATAGGCTAAAAGGGACATTCCTTCCATCAGTCCCATTAATACAATGCAGATAGTAAAGCCCACAGATATTTTCCATGATATCCGTGTAATTAACGGTGTCTGGATTCAGAAATAAAGGAGATTTCCATCCGGTTTCTATCTTGATGAAATATTTCGGATGCTCCATCTGCCGATAAATCAAATCCAGTTCTTTATTTGTCAGCAACAGCACTTTATCCGAATACACAATCTTCAATATATCCTTTTTGGCTCCATATGAAAGCTCCAAAGACTTTATCGTTTCAAACTCTACCTGCGTCATATTAAGTAAGCGTACACGTTTTATATTGTCTGTTTCCGTATCCAGATACAAGATTAACCTTTCGACAAACTCTTTATAGGCTTCCTTTAATTCCGAATCCGAATCGCTCTTGTATAAAGGGTCAGACATTATCGTATATAGTTTGGTGTCAAGAATATCCCACATAACTAAACATTTACCGAAGCTATAAATTCTTATTTTGCCATTTATTCCTTTTGAGATACCACAGGGATAATGCAAGCAGCACGATAACATATAACTGTTCGGCAGTCCAGTACATCGCAAGCGGAATGTTCCGGAGGCTGGATAGCATGAACAGATAGACCAAATAAATAGTAATATTTATCATCTGAAATATAAATGCCATTTTAGTGTTGCCTGTTCCAATTACTGTATTGCAATAGGTGTAAGCAGGTACGGAAATGATGAATGTCGATAGCATTACACAGAACGGATAAAACGCTGTTTGAATAACTGCCGTTTCATTGGTAAACAATCGCAAAAGAACACCTGAAAAAGCAAAAGCCAACAGCATGAGCAGAATACCCAATGCATAGTTCAGCTTAATAACGCGGCGACAAGTCGGCATCACTTTTTCTATTTGTTTTGCTCCGATAAGATTACTTACCAACGAAATCGTGGTTGTGGCAAATGAATTGACAATCACAAAAAAGAGCATTGAAATGCTTCTTACTACGTTGGCGGCGGCAAGCTCGCATTCGCCCAAATGTTCAATCGCAACAAAAAACAGGAACCAGGGAGCAATGCAAAAGAATGACCGCACCATTGTCCAGACAGATATGTTTAACAAGTGAAGTGACAGCTGAAGGTCAAATATAGCACGTAAACCATACCGTTTCTTGTCCACATATCGCCACATATAGATAATCATAAACAGCAATCCGACAAGTTCGGCAAGAGATGAGCCGATGGCGGCCCCTTTGATTCCACATTGAGGGAATCCCGCTTTGCCAAAAATCAGCAGATAGTTGAATAGGATGTTGCATCCCACCATAACAAGCGAGTTGGCGGTGAGAATCTTGGTATTCGTAGTACCAGTGAAAAAAGCACGGACTGCCAACAAAGGAAAAGCGAATAGGTAACTGTAATCCCGCCATTCTATATATTTCATGGTCGCCTGATATACATTATCCGATGAAATCACCATACGAAGCAATACAGGCGAAAACAGCTTGGATAATATAAAAACGACAACAGCAAAAGCAGACAAAAAGAGTAATCCCTGAAAGAATACCTTCCCGACATCCTTGTGTCTTCCTTCGCCGTTCCGTCTTGCAATGACAACTTGCGCCCCAAGGCTGAACCCGAAACCGAGCATATAAATGGCCGTGTAATACATCGCAGCCAGTGCCGATGCTCCTAAATCTATTTGGCTGACGTGCCCTAGAAAAATGGAATCGGTCAAATTAATCAACTGTTCCATGAGCAGGCTCACCATGATGGGCAGGTTGATGAGCCAGATTTGTTTATATGTATAATTCATTTTTCTTTATAAAATGACATGTCTGCACAGCACTTTCAGACAAGTACTGCAAACAATCAATAATAAATTTGTTGATTAAACTCTGTGGTAGAAACGGGCATGGTAATTCAATGCCGGAAAGAAACTTCCCGACATGCCCGGAGCTAGATAGCTATATACAGAGTTGCCACTTCATAAATTAGACAATGAGTTTATTTACGTGGGCAAAGGTACGGATTTTTACGGGAAATAACATGCTTGTTCTATGGAAGCTTCATATGCACTTGCATTTACCTCATTTTAAGTCCACGTTTTGGACGGCGCAAATTATTTGAAATAGAATTATTGTTGGCTGGTTTTGTACTTTTAATGTCTAATATGTCCCTGTATATACTTCCCTTAAACCCATTATAATAGCTATTCTGATATAGGTCTATTAACGATTTACTGTATTTCTCAATAGTAGATACAGATGCATTAGATAAATTACTCGTTAAAAGCCCATTCCCCAATATACCAGGATTACAAAGGATAGTATTTTTTTGTATAATATCCATAATCAACTCTATGCAGGATAGATTGTCAATCGTTTTACCCGACAATTTGTCCATCATAAAATCATCAAGATACTTTTTCTCGTTAAGGTTATTGAAGCCATACCAAAGTACACATTTCATTCCGCGTTCAGAGGCTTCCGTAAATACATCCAGATAATCCTTTCCGTTTGTAGATGGTTTATCAATATTATATGGGTCTATGTGTACCAAAGTAGACTTAGGTAGTTTCGGTAATAAATCTAATACTCCGATAATAGAATCCTGATTGATTATTTCAGCTTTATCGGCTAATTGATTCCTATTTGCGAAAGAAATAACATTAGATAATGCTGCCGTTTCAATATCAAAGAAACGGAATTTATCTACGGTATCCCCAAGAATACACATGGCCAAAGCGGGAGAGCCTAAATACTTATTCTCTTTAATAGCCGCACTTTCTAATTTGTAATAAAGTGAATCTGAAAGACCTTCGTGATTTTTCGCCTTTCCAATGAAATTGTAAATACCGTATTCTTGTTCGGGAGTATGGTTCAAATGATAATCGGCACATGCCGAATTGGTTTCAACATAAACTGTTGGTTGTTCATTTCTCATAACTTCACACAGTGCCAAATGTTTCCAAACATCAGCCGGTTTAGCGAAGTGGCTATAAGTATATCCTTCTTCTGTTACCATGATATTATAAAATTAATTTTTATGCAAATTTACGCATGTTGGTAACATTTATTCTTGAACAAATTCAAGACTTTCAGTTTTGCAACATCCTTTTACGTATATGGCTGACAGTTTCGGGTGTTACGCCTAAGAAAGATGCAATTTCCTTTAGTGGGACATTCTCTTTTAAACTCGGGCAACGCTGCATCAGTGCAATATAACGTTGTTCAGGCGTATCGCAATAGAAATGGATTAAGCGTTTGTAGATTTCTTCAAACATCATTTCTGCAATTTGCCTTCCAAGCCGTTGAGTATCCATACTTGTTTCCCAGAAATCATTTAACTCCTGTGAAGTAAGCATATAAACTTCACTGTTAGTTGTTGCCTGTATATTGATTAGTGAATTGCTTTGGTGAACCATAGCGGGATAATCAGATAAAAACTCTCCTTCGAAAGCATATCCGATTATCCATTCATTAGCATTGGCATCTATACGGGTTAAGCGGAATATTCCCGACTTGACAAAACCAATACGATGCGTTTTATCATCTTGGTGAACGAAATATTCTTTTTTCTTAATTTTTTTTAGAACCCCTTTTTCAACAAATAGGCTCTCCAAATCTGAGAAATCCAGTTGTTTATTATATCCGTTGAACTTATCCATAAGTGCAAAAATACGGATAATTGTGTCATTGGCATTGAGGTAATACCCTAATTTTACGTATTACAAAATTATTATCTTCTTTCTTTGTCTTTATGGGTCAAAAGATTACGAAAAAATCAAGCGCTTTGCTCTGGTTGAAAAAAAATCCTGTTGGTCGTAAATCGGGCTTTCGCCATTGGAGTATGGGAGTGTTGGAGCAAGAAGATAGACTTATAAAAAACAGCACCCTTTCGGGTGTTATTTATCAAAAAGTTAAAATAATGATACCCGAAAAGGTATCAAATGCAAATAAGTTGAATTTCGTTTGCCATTATAAACCCATAGTGTAGAAACAGAAAACAAATTCAACCCAAACACAATACCTCAAACATTTCTTGAAGCCAAAAGAAGTCGAATCCAGCAAAATGACTATCTTTGTCCCCACAAACCATTTGTAACCCAATTGCGGTAACAGCCAAAAAACCAACGAACTAAAGTTGATTTCCAACCACTACAAATGGGCTGAAAAAACAACGGTACATCACGTATATCGAAAGTGTTCATAAACAACAACTTGCATTTGTCCCCAAATTCTGTGAAGTTGTAAAAAAGAGGTCTGTACCGTTTAAAGCGTTAGAACGCTAATAGTTAATTATGTAAACATGCTGCATCGAAGCAAATAGAAGCCGATAAAAAGCAATTAATCCTTATTAGTAACGATAGTTTGAGATTGTACCAAAACTTATGTAGGCTAATTTTTGCCTACATAACAGCTTACATTAGA
>MJGMD1__coassemble_2043_pt1 | contig 22864 bp, 10 predicted proteins | sample MJGMD1__metabat2_low_PE_010 | metagenome-assembled genome bin MJGMD1 | reverse complement strand
CCATATACTGTCTGTTATCATTCTTCGGTACGGTTGACTGAGTACCATACGAACTGAGTCACATTGTATGTTTATTTGAAAGATTTTGAGATACCGTATTTTTTACTCACTTTTGTACGATTCATAGGAGTACTTTGTACTTGTAAATAGTTGATATAATACTTAATAATACATGAAGAACATAAACGTATTACTTCTCGGCACTGGCTTTTCTGCTTTGGTAAGCCCCGGGTTTGCCGAGGGAAATAAACAAGGAACAGGTGATAATGACCGTCCGAATATTTTGTTTATCCTGTCGGACGACCATACATCCCAGTCGTGGGGAATTTATGGAGGGATATTGGCTCCTTATGTAAAGAATGAAAATATCCGCAGGCTTGCTGCCGAAGGATGTGTATTGGATAATTGCTTTTGTACGAATTCGATATCTTCACCCAGCCGTGCCTGTATCCTGACCGGCGCTTACAGTCATAAGAACGGGGTATATACGCTTGAAGATGGATTGGACCCTGCGGAAGATAATATAGCCAAACAAATGCAAGCCGGAGGGTACCAGACTGCTTTGATAGGAAAATGGCATCTAAAGAAACAACCTTCCGGGTTCGATTATTTCTGTGTATTCCATGACCAAGGCGAATATGTGAATCCGCTGTTCAAAACAGCCGAAAACTGGATAGATGATGACCAGGGAAAGAGCGGGAAAGAAGAGAAAGGCTTCTCGACTGACCTTGTAACGGATAAAACCATAAAGTGGATACGCGACCGGGAGAAAGATAAACCTTTTATGATGTGCTGCCATTTTAAAGCAACCCATGAACCCTGGGATTTCCCCGAGCGAATGAAACATCTGTATGATGATGTGGTTTTCCCTGAACCGGCCAATATGATGGAGTTTGGACCGGAACAATCCGGACGTACTTTCCCCGGACAACAGTTGGAAAATATGGCATGGCGCTGGGAGACTGCCTCAAAAGACCCGGATTCCTGGTGGTGCAGATATCCGGAGTTACCATTTTCCGTTCAGGGAATGGATAAGATTGCCGCCCGGAAGAAGATTTATCAGAAATTAATCAAGGACTATTTGCGTTGCGGGGCTACCATCGACGATAACATTGGGCGTTTACTTCGTTTTCTGGATGAAGAAGGGTTGGCGAAGAATACCATTGTCGTTTATGTTTCCGACCAGGGATATTTTCTGGGCGAGCATGGTTTCTTTGATAAACGCATGATGTATGAAGAACCGCTGCGTATGCCGTTTGTCATCCGTTACCCGAAAGAGATACCTGCCGGCACGCGGAATAAAGACATTATCCTGAATACCGATTTTGCTTCTTTACTTGCCGATTATGCAAAAGTGAAAACGCCTGAAAGGTCGCAAGGACAGAGCTTCCGTTCCAATCTGCGTGGAGAGACTCCGGCTGATTGGCGTAAATCCATGTATTACAGATATTGGACTCATCATAAAATACGTCCAGCACATATCGGTATACGAAATGAACGTTATAAGCTGATGTTCCTGTATGGCGATTGCCTGAATGCAACCGGTTCGGAAAAGGAACCGACTACACCTTCCTGGGAATTTTATGATTTGCAGGCGGACCCGCATGAGAATACGAATGCTTATAATTCTCCGGCTTATAAGGATATTATCAAACAGATGAAAGGGGAATTGCTCCAATTAAGGAAAGCTGTAGATGATGAGGATCGCAATACGCCGCGGATGCAACAGATTATGGATACCTATTATTGGTGATAGAAACCAAATAGAAAAATGTCAAAATGATAAAATACCCCCTTTATACGCGGGCTGTATGGATGTAGATACGGGAGGCGTTGCAAATATGCCGCTCCCGGGAGGTTAAGGTTTATCAGTTTGTTGACGCAGATGGATTTATAATTACGAAATGGCAGGACGCGGATATTAATGAGTCATATAGTTACGTTTTTTAGAATATAATAAACTATTTAATATCCGCATCATGTTCGGCTTTTCAATCATTCCAGAGCTGCGTCCGTGCCCAATAACATCTGAAAACAGGACATGTATGCTTTGAAATCGAAACATATATGTTTTGATTTCAAAATATAGGTGTTTTATCCGCGCGGATAGTTGTTTTTTGGTGCGCAGATAGTTGGATTTAGTTGCGCGGATTATTGGAATTATCCTTCGAAAAGATGGAATTAGGTGCCGGATAGTGTAAAAAAGCCTCCTTTTTAATGCCAAAAAGAGCCCGATTCATCCTGAAAATGTTTTGAGGGAGATATGTTGAGTCAGAATAAAAGGCTTTATTTTATCAATATGCTATTTATTAGGAAGAAATACGGATATTTTGTAAAAAAGAAAGAGGGCTGCCTTTCCTATTATCAGCCGGGCAACCCTCTTGAATTAAATCTTTCCTTTCTTGTGGAAAGGTTTTAATACCTGAAACTTCCTCCCCCTAAAAATTCCCTCAGCAAGGATGTTTTCGGTAATTCTTCATCCGGCATATAGTTGAAGTAACGGAGGAAACGCAATAAACGGTAAGCCTCTGCATTTTCAGGGTCGCATTCCCTGACTTCAACTAAAATCTTTTCAGCCTCTTTTCTTAAAGCCGCCAGTTCATACAACATGGCACTGTTGAACATGGCATCTGCGTTTTCCTGATATGGGAAAATCCATTTATCTTCTCCCCGGCGTACACTGGGCCAGCGGGCTATTGTGTCGCGGGCAGAATAACCGCGGAAACTATGGTCGCGGATAATACGGCGCAACAAGCGGTTGTCTGTAGTCGGTATCCAGTTATGGTTATCCAAAGAAATACTCGTAAGGACGGAAACATAGATACGGTACTTGTACTTATCTTCTATCATAGCTGTTAATTCCGGATTCAGTGCGTGGATACCTTCTATCACTAATACGGATTTTTCATGCATTTTCAGTTTTTTGCCTTTAAAGACTCTGCGTCCCGTATTAAAATCAAAACTGGGGACATCTATTTCCTCGCCGGACAATAATTTTTTCATTTCCTCATTAAAGAAAGGCAAATCGAGTGCATACAGAGATTCGAAATCGTATTCTCCGGATTCATCCTTAGGCGTATCTTCCCGGTTCAGGAAATAATCATCCAATGATAAAGCTACGGGATGGATCAGATTGGTGATAAGTTGTATTTGGAGCCGTTTGCAGAATGTCGTTTTCCCGGAAGAGGAGGGACCTGAAATCAGGACAATACGTACTCCCTCTTTATACCGGCAGGCTATTTCTTCGGCTATATTGGCTACCTGCTTTTCCTGTAATGCTTCGGAGACCATAATGATTTCGGCAGTGTGGTCGTGAGTGATTGCCAGGTTCAGGTCTCCGACGTTATTCATGCCGACCGCCCGTTGAAGGGTAAGATGCTCCTTATATACTTCAAACATTTTATCCTGCCGGATGACAGGCTCGAGTTCTTCCGGATTATCTTTCCGGGGAACACGCAACAGTACGCCGTCGAAATAAGGAACCAGGTCGAATGCATGGATATACCCTGTCGAAGGGGTTAGACAACCATAAAAGAAATTGATGTAACCATCCAGTTCATAATAAGAGGTATAAGACATGCCGGATGTCTCTATCAGGCGGGCTTTGTCATTCATCCCTCTTTCACGGAATAAAGTGGTAGCTTCCGCCGTGCGGACATTCTTTAAATGAAAAGGAAGGTCGGCATCTATAATTTCCTGCATCCTTTTCTTAATTTTTTCAATCGTAATCTGGTCTATCTGTTTTCCGTTATGGATTACACAGTAGTAACCTTTGGATATCGGATGTTCCAGGTTGAGGGTGGCCGAAGGCAGTACGTCGTTGACCGCTTTCGAGAAGATATGGCAGAGAGAGCGGACATAGGTACGTAGGCCGGAAGACTGCGTGTAATCGATAAACTCGACATCCTTGGGATACCAACACCGGTAGTTCAGGCCTTCTACTTTGTTGTTAACCTGGGCATTCATCGGACGGTAACGAAGAGGTGCTCCTAACAGAGAATATATCTCTAATAGAGAGGAACCGATAGGTACATCCTTATAAACATTGTTGTTTTTACAGTAAATTGTAATCGTTTCAGACATATATTTTCAGTTATTATTTATAATTTTGTCCCCTAAAGTTAGGAATATTAATCGGATATACATCCACTTAGACAAAATTTAAATGGACTATTCTTTATTTGATTTTCTACGCCTGATAGGTTCGTTAGGCCTGTTCTTGTACGGAATGAAAATCATGAGTGAAGGTTTGCAGAAGTTTGCCGGTGACAGTTTACGAAGAATTCTCACTGCAATGACAACCAACCGGGTGACCGGTGTTTTAACAGGTGTTCTTATCACCGCTCTTATCCAATCATCGTCAGCAACCACCGTAATGGTGGTAAGTTTTGTAAATGCAGGCTTGCTGACACTTACCCAGTCTATCGGGGTCATTATGGGGGCCAACATTGGTACGACAGTAACCGCCTGGTTAATATCAGCCCTCGGATTTAAAGTAGATATCGCTGCTTTTGCACTTCCTCTCCTTGCTTTTGGCCTTCCTTTTCTATTCTCCGGTAAAAGTTCACGCAAGTCAGTCGGTGAATTTATCTTCGGTTTCTCTTTCCTGTTTATGGGGCTTCAAAGCCTGAAAGCCAATGCGCCCGACTTGGGTGCCAATCCGGACATGCTTGCCTTTGTGCAGAACTATACGGATATGGGCTTTTTATCTATCTTGCTGTTTTTATTCATAGGTGCCGTTTTAACCATGGTGGTGCAGGCTTCTGCAGCAACGATGGCTATTACATTAATTATGTGTGCGAACGGTTGGATTGACTACCAGTTGGGTGTGGCACTCGTATTAGGAGAAAATATAGGTACGACCATTACTGCTAATTTGGCGGCATTGACCGGTAATACGCAGGCAAGGCGTGCTGCTTTGGCGCATCTCGTATTTAATATATTCGGTGTTTGCTGGGTACTTGTCGTTTTCTATCCGCTTACCAATGCTGTATCCTGGTTTGTCACCAATGTGATGAAGATAACCGATCCGGCTGTTGCCGTTTCATTTAAACTTGCCGCATTCCATACTACATTTAATATCAGCAATACCTTTATTATGATATGGTTCGTTAGCCTGATAGAGAAGACGGTTTGTTCGATTATCAAATCGAAGACGGATGAAGATGAGGAATACCGTTTGCGCTATATATCCGGTGGTATGTTGTCTACTTCCGAGTTATCCATTCTGCAGGCGCGTAAGGAAATAACCTTGTTCGGTGAACGTACCGGACGTATGATGGATATGGTAAAGGAACTGTTCTATGAAAAGAATGAAGATAACTTCCTGAAGACCTACAGCCGCATTGAGAAGTATGAAAGCATCAGCGACCGTATGGAAATCGAGATAGCCAATTATCTGACATGCGTAGCCGAAGGACGTTTGAGTTCGGAAGGTAAGGAAGAGATACGTATCATGTTGCGTGCCGTTACCGAAATAGAAAGTATTGCCGACTCCTGCAATAACCTGGCCCGTAGTATCAAGCGTCGCAATGAAGGAAAGTCTGTCTTTACAGATGAACAAAATCATAATGTGGACCAGATGTTTGCTATGGTAGATAAAGCGCTTCGCCGTATGATTGAAATATTGAAGAAATCGGAAGTGGTACATGATGATATTAATTTGTCCTATAATCTGGAAAACGAAATAAATAATTATCGTAACCAGTTGAAGATTCATAATATGGAAGATGTAAACGATAAGAAGTACCAGTATCAGGACGGCGTTTACTATATGGATATTGTCGGTGAGTCTGAAAAGTTGGCCGATTATGTACTGAATGTGGTACAAGCTATTATCGAAAAGAAAATTTAATAGGGATTGCCGGCGTATCGGTTCTGGCAATTTGATAAAATAAATCCTTTTAGTTTCCCTGTATGCACAGTGATACATGCCTTACGGCAAATATCCTGTTCATACAGGGTTTGTTTTTGTATAAAATAGCTGGGAAGCTTTTACGATTTTTATGGCAGTATAAGTAAGCATAAGATGTATTATTCTGGAATATTGTTGTTTAAGGGAATAGAAAACTGTCATTTTTAAAAACAGATAAATCAATATGTATAATATCCTCCGTAAATAACTCCTTATTTTTACCGGCAAATAAGTAATATGTATGTACCATGAGAAAACCTTTATGTAAAGCCTTGTTGTGTTTGTTTTTATGCTGTTCTTTCCCCCTTTATGCCCAGCAGGCAAATACCTTGGAGAATACCTTCGTAAACCCCGGAAAAGATATACAAACGTCCGTTTACTGGTATTGGATTTCTGATCATATATCGGAAGAAGGAGTTGTAAAAGACTTGTATTCGATGAAAGAAGCCGGGATTAACCGTGCCTTCATAGGTAATATCGGTTTGTCGGAAAGCGAATCGGGTGTCGGGAAAGTAAAATTTGCAACACCTGAATGGTGGAATATCCTGCATACAGCACTTAAAACAGCAACAGAATTAGGGATAGAAATCGGTATATTCAACTCTCCGGGTTGGAGCCAGTCGGGTGGTCCTTGGGTAAAACCGGAACAGGCCATGCGTTATCTTACTTCTGTGAAGGCGGAACTTACCGGAGGAAAGAAAGTAAATGTACTACTGGTAAAACCGGATAAGGATTTTCAGGATGTGAAAGTAATTGCATTTCCTTCCGTAGATAAGAAAGCATCCATTCTTTCTTCTGCCGATACGAAAATCTCTTCTACTCCGGCATTGAAAGACCTCACATATTTATTAGACGGGAATAAGGAGACTGAAACAACATTCTCCGGTCTGACAGGAAATGAGGTTACATTGGATTTCCAGACGGATAAACCGTTTACATTACGGAGTTTAAAAATATTTGCCTCCAAACAGGCCGTTAACAGCCCTGCCAAATTGCAGGTGAAGGAAAACGGTTCTTATAAGACAATAGCCGAGTTTGCTATAGATCGTTTCAATCCGGCATTGAATGTGGGATTTGAACCGTATGCACCGATAGTTGTGTCGACTCCTGCGACGACAAGCAAGGAGTTTCGTGTCCTTCTCTCTCATGTTTCAGCTGCAAATGGAATCAGAGAGATTGAATTCTCATCTTTACCTCATGTAGAAAGATACCCGGAAAAGACATTGGCAAAGATGTTCCAGACCCCGTTACCTTATTGGAACGAATACCAATGGCCCGTACAACCTGCCTCTGATGATGCATCTTTAGTTATCGACCCGGATAAGGTGCTGGATATTACCGAATATCTGAATGGTGATAACCTGACTTGGAATGCACCGGCCGGAAACTGGACAGTTATGCGGCTGGGTATGCTTCCTACAGGCGTGACGAACGCTCCCGCCAGCCCGGAAGCTACAGGATTGGAAACAGACAAGATGAGCAAGAAGCATATCGAAGCCCATTTTGAAGCCTATATGGGTGAAATCTGCCGGCGTATTCCTGCGGCAGACCGTAAATGTTGGAAAGTAGTAGTACAGGATAGTTATGAAACAGGCGGGCAGAACTTTACCGATGGTTTCCTGAAAGAGTTCCGGGAACGTTACGGATACGACCCGCTTCCATTCCTTCCGGTATATAAAGGATATGTAGTGGAGAGCGAAGATATGTCCGACCGCTTCCTTTGGGATGTACGCCGGTTGGTAGCAGACAAGATTGCTTACGACTATGTCGGCGGTCTGAGGGATGTCAGCCATAAATATGGTCTGACTACCTGGTTGGAGAATTACGGGCACTGGGGATTCCCCGGCGAGTTCCTTCAATATGGCGGACAATCGGATGAGATAGGAGGCGAGTTCTGGAGTGAAGGTGATTTGGGTAATATCGAAAACCGGGCGGCATCCTCTTGTGGGCATATCTATGGAAAGACAAAAATATCTGCCGAATCGTTTACTTGCGGAGGGACTCCTTACCGGCGTTATCCGGCAATCATGAAACAGCGGGGTGACCGTTTCTTTACAGAAGGTATCAACAATACATTGTTGCATGTTTACATTACCCAGCCTTATGAAGACAGAGACCCGGGGGTAAATGCCTCTTTCAGCAATGAGTTCAACCGTAAGAATACCTGGTTCCCCCAGTTGGATTTGTTTACGACCTATTTGAAACGTACAAACTTCATGCTTCAACAGGGATTGAATGTGGCGGATGTGGCTTATTTCATTGGCGAAGATGCACCTAAGATGACAGGTATCACAGACCCGGCCTTGCCAAAAGGATATCAGTTCGACTATATCAATGCCGAAGTAATAGAACGCGACCTGTTCGTGAAGGACGGTTTGTTGACTTTGCCTCATGGCACGCAATATCGTATGCTTGTATTGCCTAAGCTGGAAACTATGCGTCCTGAACTGCTGGCTAAGATTAAACAATTGATAGAAGAGGGGGCTGTTGTCCTTGGACCGGCTCCGAAACGTTCGCCCAGTTTACAGGATTACCCGAATGCAGACAAGCAGGTTCAAACAATGGCGGATGCTCTTTGGGCGAACCTCGATGGTGTGAACCGGAAAGCCTCGAAAGTAGGAAAAGGCCAGCTTCTTTATGGTATGAGCATGGAGGAAGCTATGCAGCAGATAGGATGTGTGCCCGATTGCAAATTGGGAGCAAACGACCCGGTGCAGTATGCACACCGTACCCTTAATGGACAGGAGATATATTTTATCTCCAACCAGCAGGGATCGGTCATCGAAATTAATCCGGAATTCAGAGTCCGTTCACTTCAACCGGAATTGTGGGACCCGGTATCCGGAACAATACGTCCGCTTACTTCTTATCAGCAAACATCAACGGGAACAGTGGTTCCGATGAAATTATATCCGAATGAAAGCGCTTTTATCGTTTTCCGTAAACCTGCCGGAGCACCGAAAGGAACCAGCCTTGCCGTGAATTATCCGGATGTTGAAGCTGTAGTCGCTTTGGACGGTCCGTGGAAAGTTACTTTTGAATCTAAAAGGAGAGGACCCGAAAAGCCACAGACCTTTACCCGTCTGGAAGATTTGAGTAAGCATGCGGATTTCAATATTCAGCATTATTCGGGAACCATTCTTTATGAAACAGATTTCAATCTGAAAAAGAAACCGGCAGGAAACTTATTCCTTAATCTGAATGATGTAGGCGTAATGGCAAAAGTGAAAATAAACGGGCAGTATGCCGGAGGCGTTTGGACGGCTCCCTATCGTTTGGATGTTACCGAATGGTTGAAGAAAGGAAAGAACAAGGTAGAGGTAGAAGTGGTAACCACTTGGATGAACCGCTTGATAGGCGATACCAAGTTGCCGGAGCAGGAAAGAAAAACCTGGATACCTGTAAATACATGGACTCCCGATTCTCCTTTGCAGAAATCCGGTTTAATCGGTCCGGTTCAGATAGAAGCGATATCGATTGTGAATAAATAAAATAGATAATATCCTACTGTTGATGACGCAGGCTGGTATTGGAAACCGGTCTGCGTCATTTGTTTTGGGAAATATTGCCTTTTATTATTGGTAATCTCTGTCATAGTTCTAATATAATCCTTCTTAAGTAGTTATATATCAGTTTTGTTAAGAAGGTTAAAGTGTTAAAATATTTATGTCAAAACTCTAACATATAAAATCATAATTACAAGTTTCAGTCGCGTAATAATCTTTTCATTTGCATATAATAATAACCCTTATTGAGTTAACCTAATGTATATTGCTATGAGGCAGAATAAAAATGTCTGTAGAATTAATCGGCTGATTCTACTAATTATGCTAACCTTTTCTTTAATGCCTGCCGCGGGATATGCGGAAAGTGTGGATATACCCGTAAACCTGAAAACGGATATTACACAACAAAAGGAACTGGTAACAGGAACAGTCGTGGATAAAGACGGATTCCCTTTGGTCGGAGTGAATATAATGGATAGTCCGGTCAATGGTACGGTAACCGATATAGACGGGAATTTTTCCATCCAGGTTTCCCCTTCATCCAAGTTGAGTATTTCTTATATCGGCTATGTTACCCAAACCGTAGAAGTCAAAAGGCAAAAACACTTGCAAATTGTTTTGTTGGAAAATTCCGAGCTTTTGGAAGAAGTAGTCGTGGTTGGTTACGGTTCCCAGAAAAAGGTGTCCGTTACCGGAGCTGTCGCTTCCGTACAAACGAAAGAGTTGAAACAAAGTTCTTCGGCAAACCTGTCTAATGCGTTGGCAGGAAGGTTGCCGGGCCTGACTGCTATCCAAACATCCGGACAGCCGGGAAAGGATGACGTTACCTTGTATCTGCGTGGGGCCAGTACGACCAATGGGTCCAGCCCTTTAATTATGATAGACGGGGTGCCCCGCGATAACATCAGTTCGCTGGACCCGAATGAGATTGCATCTGTTTCCATTCTGAAAGATGCGTCTGCCACAGCCGTCTTTGGTGTACGCGGAGCCAATGGAGTCATTATGATTACAACCCGTCGTGGGGAAGTCGGCAAGCAGGAGTTGAATATTACTGCCGATTACAGTATCCAATCTTTTATCACCCGCCCGGACCGGATACATTCCTGGGAGTTTGCCGAACTCCGTAACCAGGCGGCGCGCAATAGTGGGACATCGGAAGAGAACCTGCCGTACTCTCCTTATATGATAGAGAAATACAGAAGCGGGGATGACCCCGTTTTCTATCCGGACAGAGACCCTTATGAAGCTATATTCCGTAAATGGGCTCCCCAGTTCCGTGTCAATATGAACCTGAACGGAGGTACCGAGAAACTGAGGTACTTTGTAAATGCCGCTTATCTGGGGCAAGGCGGGCAACTTAAAACCGAATCGAAAGATAAATTAGGATATGACCCGAGCTTCAAAATGGACCGCTATAATTTCCGTGTGAATCTGGATTACCAGATAGCCAAGAACCTGAAAGCTTCTGTTAATGTAGCAACTTATCTGGAAAAGATGAATTCTCCCCAGTTGCGCGACTTGTATGGCGGCAGCATGGATGCGATGGTTACGGATATGCTTCATATGACCTGGGCAACTCCTCCTACAGACCCGGGGCCTCTGACGATGGAAGGATATGGCGTCCCTTCCGACCAGGTTATTGCCCAAATGGGGACAAGCGACCGTAATATTTATGGTGACCTGAATCGTCGCGGGTATCGCCAGGAAACCAATACGAACCTGAATACTTCGCTCGTACTGGATTGGGGACTCGACTTCATTACAAAAGGATTAAGTACCAAACTGATGCTTTCTTATGACGCAAGAGCCAAAACGGCAATGGATGGTGTGCGGGGATTGGATATGTACGGAGCGGTCGTGGCAAGAAATGCAAGTGAGAAAAATCACTATAAGGAGATACGCGTCAACCAGGCAAATACGATAAACCTTTCTAAATCGATGGGTTCGAATTATTACATGAATATACAATACTCCCTGAACTATGCCCGCCAGCTCGGTCGTCATGATATTACAGCAATGGCGCTGCTTCAACGGGATAACTGGCAGAAGTGGGATGGTGATTTGCCTTATAATATGTTGGGGCTTTCCGCACGTGCCACCTATGCTTACGATTCCCGCTATCTGTTAGAGGCGAATATCGGATATAATGGTTCCGAACAGTTTGCAAAAGGGAAACGTTTCGGATTTTTCCCAGCATTCTCAGCCGGTTGGGTAATAAGTAACGAAGGCTTTCTGGCGGAAAACAAAGTGATTACCAACCTGAAGCTGCGTGCCTCTTATGGAAAGGTCGGGAATGATAAATTAGGTTCGGCACGTTTCCTTTATATAAGCAATATTTCTCAGTCCGGCGGCTTTATCTCTTCTTTGGGGCGTGGCAACCAGATTGTACAAGGCAGGTTAGGCAATCCGAACCTGAGTTGGGAGATTGCCTATAAGCAAAATTACGGGATGGATATACAACTCTTCCGGGAATTGTCTCTTTCTGTCGATTATTTTGTCGAGAAACGTTCCGGCGTATTAATTTCCCGTGGTACGGTTCCTGAGATACAGGGGGTTGAGTTGGGAAATCTCCCAAAAGTCAATATGGGGAAAATCGATAATAAGGGATTCGAGATGGAATTGTCTTACAACAAGACAATCAACAAGGACTTGTCTTTTACGGTAAAAGGAAACTTTGCTTATAATAAGAATGTCCAGAAGTTCATGGATGAGGCTATGTATTCGGACCAATATGCCTACCGTTACCGCCAGACCGGTTTCAGTATCGGACAAAATTTCGGTTATCTGATAGATACGAGCAATGGAAACGGATACATCAATTCGCAGGAAGAACTGGATAAACTGCCGGTGTACCAGATTGGAACGCCCCGTATCGGTGACTTCAAATATGTAGATTTGAATGGCGACGGTTATATTAACGAAAAGGATATGGCACCGATAGGATATAGCGATATCCCCCGTATCACCTACGGTTTTTCCGGCTCTGTAAGTTATAAAGGTTTCGATTTCTCCGTTCTGTTTTCCGGAATCGGGCAAGCCTCCCGCCTTTACCAAGGAGGCGGAGTCTGGGAATATTCGTTGGCCGGGTTCTATTCCGGCTATCATCTGAAAGCATGGACTCCGGAACGTTATGAGAATGGAGAAGATATTTTATATCCGGCTTTAGGAACCTCCAGAGGAACCAGCCAGGTTGCGAACAGCTTCTTTATTATGGACCGCTCTTTCCTTCGTATGAAGAACATAGAATTGGGGTATACCTTCCCTAAAGATTTATTGAAGCGGGTAAGTATTAACAACCTGCGTTTATTTATCAGTGGAAACAATTTATTAACCTGGAGTAAACTACCTGTGAATACAATAGACCCGGAACAGTCGGCCGCTTTGAGTTATCCGATCACCAAGATGGTAAACTTCGGCTTGAATGTTTCTTTCTAACCCTTTAAAACAACTTAATCCAATGAGACTTAAAAATATAATCTTATCCTTATTGCTTTCCTCGGGAGCCTTGTGTTCCTGCTCGGATGTTCTGGATGTAGCTCCTGACGGGACGCTTACGCTGGAAGAAGTTTTTGCAGATCCGGATAAAGTGGGAGCGTTCCTGAATTCCTGCTACAATAATATCCCGAAGAAAGGTTTTAATTACTGGTTTTTTGAATCGTTGCCCATAGCTTGTTCGGATGACGGTTGGAGTTCCGATGAGAATGCCGGAGGAGCGTTACAATTTATGTATGACGGTCAAGCTTCGGCAAGTTCCCATCCGATACGGGATGTACATGATGGTCATGGGGCCTTCCTCTCCGGTTATTGGGTAAGATACTGGAAACAAATCCGTTTGTGTACACAATTCCTGGAACATATAGATAAAGCGGCAGTTCCCAGTGAAACGGAACGGGCCCGATGGAAAGCAGAAGCCCAGGTTATGCGTGCCTTTTTCTATTCCGAACTGATAAAATGGTTTGGCAAAGTGCCTATCGAACGTAAAATCATGTCGTATGACCAGGACTATTCCGACCTGAAACGGGAATCTGTCTATAAAGTTGCCAAGTTTATTGCTGAAGATTGCGATGCGGCAATCAATACCCCGGAATTACCCTGGCGTATTACTACGGAGTCCGAAGGACAACGCGCAACTAAAGCTCTGGCATGGTGCCTGAAATCCAAAATGCTGCTTTATGCCGCAAGCCCCCTTCATAATGAAGGAGTAAATCATTGGGAAGAAGCCTATCAGGAAAATAAAAAGGCTGTGGAAGAGTTGAAAAAGAACGGATATGAACTGTTCACTACCTGTACGAATAAAAACACATTCGGTACGCATCCGGCTGCTGCCCTTCATCAGTTGGTTTGCCAAAATGCCGAATATTCATCTTCTCCGATGGATAAGGAAACGATATGGCAACAGCGTGACGGCGGTGTTTTCGTCTGGCATATCTCTTATATCGGCAGTAATATGTCGAACACTTTTAAATGCGGTATTTGTCCTACCCAGGAATTAGTGGATGCTTTTGAAACATCCGACGGACAACCCGTTTTGAATCTGGGGCAACCTTATCTGGATGAAAAGCATTTGCAACCGAATTACAACACCGCCAATCGATTGTATGATCCTAATAATCCATATAAAAACCGTGACCCACGCTTGTATATAACAGCTCTGATGAATGGTGATACGATCGTTTGGGACAATGGTCAGGTTTGGAAAATAGAAACATATGTAGGCGGGCGCCATCATATAGATCTGAATCCGTCGGAACGTAACTTTTCCCGTACCGGATATTATCATCGGAAGATGGTTACGCCGAGAGCCTGCGGTACTAATCCTATCAATTGTTCTAACTGGAAACATTATCGTTTGGCGGAAATTATACTGAATTATGCGGAAGCTGCTGCCGAAGCCGGACATCTGGCAGAAGCAAAGGCGGCTGTAGATGAAATCCGTGCCCGCGTAAGTATGCCGCCGCTGCCGGAAGGATTGACACAGGATGAAATGCGCTTGCGTATCCATAACGAGCGCCGTGTGGAATTTGCCTGGGAGGAACACCGTTATTTTGACCTGCGCCGTTGGCAGAAACCGGATGGAAATCTGAGCTCTACCTGCAAATGGTTTACCGGGATGCAGATAACGAAGAATACGGATGGAACATTCGGCTATAAGCGTGTCAATGTCCGCCAGAGTCCCCGTTTCGGCTATGAGAACAAAGACCTGTTGATGCCGCTGTCGTTATCGGAGGTTTCCCGTATGGAAGTATTGACAGGGGATAAATGGCAGAACCCGGGATGGTAATCAATCACTATACTATTAAAAGAAGCACAACATGGAAAACCTGAAAAACATAAAAAGAATATGCCTGTTCTTCTGTATCGGATTGCTGGATATGGAGCTTTATGCGCAGGAAATATCAAAAGACACACTCCGGTTGAATGAGCAAATCGAGATGGGATACACTTCTGTTTCCCGCAACTCGCTTACCGGAGCCGTATCTACCGTTTCCGGAAAACAACTGGAAAAAGTACCCGTGGCAAACTTGTCTTTGCTGCTTGCCGGCCAGCTTTCCGGACTGACAACGATAGAGAATGGTTCGGAACTTTCCCGTGGCGGGGCGAGCCTGTATATCCGTGGCATTTCCACAACCAACGGGAATACGCCTTTGGTCGTAATCGACGGGGTGATATGTCCGAATACCAATTACGAATATATCTCTCCGAAAGAGATAGAAAGTATCACCATACTGAAAGATGCCTCTACTACCGCTCTGTATGGCATACAGGGAGCCAATGGCGTGATTGTGATTACCACCAAGCGGGGAAAAGTAGGAAAGGTCAGTGTGGATGTGTATTATAACCAGTCCTTCCAACAGATGACAAAGACTCCGATGTCGCTAAACTCGTGGGATTATGCCGGATTGCGGAACCAGGCGGGGGTAAATGACGGCTTAGGGGAGTATTCCCAGTTCTCGAAGGATGCCGTCGAGAAATACCGTTCGGGAGCCGACCCGCTCTATCCCAATATGAACTATTATGATATGTACATGAAAAAGGTTACCCTGATGGAACGTGCAGGGATAAACTTATCGGGAGGTTCCGAAGCTGTCCGTTATTTCACTAACGTGAATTTCATGCACCAGGCATTACCTTTTAAGGTGGAAAAGAATGAGAAGTACGACCCGACTCCCATGAACAACTGGATTAACTTCCGCTCCAATGTAGATTTGAAAATCAACAAATATCTGGAAGCTTTCGTACGCCTTGCCGGAAATATTAAGACGGAAAAGACCACCCAGTATGCCAATACGACGATTTATAACCATTTGTTTAATTTGCCCCCGACCATGTACGGACCGTTGACTCCAGTGGTGGCAGACCGGAATGACCCGGCTTACGCTTCGAGCAACCAGGTGATTACCCATCTGGGAGAAGACCTTCCGGTTTACGGTATGTTGAACCGCTCCGGCTATACGAACCATGTCGTTACCAATATCATCGCACAGGCGGGCTTGAACCTGAATATGGATTTCCTGACCAAAGGCTTGTCTTTGAAAGGGCTGATGGCTTATCAGACCAATTCGGTGAACGGCCTGTACACGCACCAGAACTTTGAACGTTGGGTACGTTCGGGCAGCCCCGATAAGCTGGAATTTACCAAGAAAGGGTCCGCCAACAACACACCGCTGTCTTATGGTAAAGGTTCCCTGTTCTATTACAACCTGAATTTCTTTGCCAATCTCGATTATAAGCGTGCATTTGGCAATCACAGCATAGAAGCGATGGCTTACATCTTCTATCAGATGCAGGAAAAAGAGGGCTCAAACTCGGGGGCTGCTATTTTGCCTTATAAACGGCAAAGTCTTGGCGGGACGGTTACGTATGGCTTCAAAGACCGTTACTTTATAAAAGGAGACCTGGGATATTCCGGTTCGGAACAGTTCCACCGCAACCACCGGTATGTGGCGACGCCTGCCGTGAGTGCCGCATGGATAGCCTCCAATGAAAGATTCATGGAAAATATACACTGGCTGAATCTTCTGAAACTGCGTGCCTCTTACGGTATCAGCGCCAACGACCAGTTAGGCGGTACCCGTTTCCTGTATCTGGATGATATACGTGAAGTGAACGGCTCCATTTCGGAAGGGTTGCGTGGCAATCCGTCGGTCATGGCAGAGAAAGTCAAAAAGCAGAATTACGGGATAGACCTGGGGCTGTTGGATATGTTTACCCTCTCGTTCGATTACTATCATAACCATTGTGACAACATGTTGATAAACGGTGCCGGTTATGTGCCTTCTTACCAGGGTATCGAGTTGGGCAATTACGCCAAAATCAATGCTGGAAAGATGATGAATAAAGGATTTGAGTTGACAGTCGGTTTTTCCAGGAAGATAAACGATGACTGGAGCGTAATGGCCGGCGGCTCTTTCAGCCGGAACGATAATAAAGTGCTCGATATCGGAGAAGCCCCTTACCTGAATGAATACGCATACCGTTACCGTACGGAAGGCTATGCATACGGTCAGCAATGGGGATACCTGATTGACAGGAGTAATGGAAACGGATTCTTTAATTCGGAAGATGAAATCAGGAAAAGCGGGCTGACTTATGCCATCGGTACGCCCCGTGTTGGCGATTTTATCTATCAGGATTTGAATAACGACAAAGTCATCGATGAAAAAGATATCGCTCCCATAGGGTATAGCTGGTTACCGAAGAACTATTACACTATTTCCGGGGGACTTACCTACAAAGACTTTGAATTCAGCTTCCTGTTTCAGGGAACCGGGCAGGCTTCTACTACCATCAGCGGAATCGGTGCCTACGAATATGCTTCCCAAGGCGTATTCAATGATATTCATATGCACGCATGGACACCGGAACGCTATGCCAACAACGAGAGAATAGATTATCCGGCCTTGTCCCTGCACGAGACAACCAGCCACCGGGCAAACAGTTTCTTCGTGATGGACCGTTCTTACCTCCGCCTGAAGAATATAGAGATAGCCTATACATTGCCTCTGAAGGCATCGAGTGCCATCTTCGCCCAAAAGATACGCTTCTCCCTTGCGGCGCAAAACCTGTTCACGATAGATAATATGCGTTCGAAGTATATCGACCCGGAAGTCGGTTCGATGGGTACGTTCCAGCCGTATCGTGTGTATAATATCGGTGTCAACTTAATATTTTAACCCTCCAAAAGATTATTCCGTATGAAAAATATCATATCAATACTATTAATAGTGGGAGCAGGGCTTTTCAGTTCCTCTTGTGCAGACCTGGATTTGCCCTCTGACGGGCGCTTGGATTTGAAAGAGGTATTCAGTCGGTACGAGCGTACGAAAAGCTATCTGAACACCTGCTACAATTATATGCCACAGGTCGGTTTTACCTATAATGGGAATTCTACGCCGCTTGCTTCTTTCTGTGATGAGGCGCACGATGCCAGCGACCATACAAACGGTCCTGTGGCAAAATGGTACAAAGGGCTGACCTCCTCCTCCTATAATCCGTTGAATGACGGATATATGGATGTCTGGTCGCATTACTTCGCCGGCATCCGGAAGTGCAATACCTTTTTAGCATCTATCGCAGACCCCGAAATTGCTACTTATCATTTTGTGGAAGACGAAAAGAACGGATGGGTAGCACAGGTCCATGTACTGCGGGCTTTCTATTATTTGCAGTTGGTAAAACGTTACGGAGGCGTTCCCCTGATTCATACGCCCTATGAACTGGACCACGATTTCTCCAAGGATAAAAGAGCCTCGTTCGAAGCCTGTGCGGATTTTATTATAGCAGATTGCGACTCCGCTTTGGCAACGAAGGAAACAGAAGGTTCGTCTATCGGTTTCCGTTGGGCTATCAACGATAATGAGCGGGGGCAGATGACACGTGCGATGGCCTATGCCATCAAATCGCAAGTGGCGCTTTATGCGGCAAGCCCGTTATGGAATGACGGTTCCGGCGCTTATACCTGGGAGAAGGCGGCAACAATTACCAAAGAGGCTTTGGACCAGTGCCTGAACCACGGTTTTGAACTTTATTCCACACCGCCCGATCCGAAACATGCGCAGAATGCATATGCCTATTATTTCATTACCCGTTCCGACCCCAGCCGTTCGTGGGATAAGGAAACCATTTACGAAACAACTGCATGGCGTTCCAATGTATGGCGGCTTGCCGGTGTACCCATTACTCCGGGGATGGAGAAAGCCGGAGCTTGCCCGTCGCAGGAGTTGATAGACTGTTATGAAACGACAAACGGCGAACCTGTGTTGAATCCGGATAAACCCTATCAGGATTCCGACCATTTGCTGCCCAACTATAATCCGGCGAATAAACTATACAATCCGAACGACCCGTATAAAAACAGGGACCCCCGTTTCTATGCTTCCGTTTATTATAACGAGGCAGTCCGCTATCTGGACGACCCGAACGGCATAAAAGTGGAAACCTATGCAGGAGGGAATTGCGGTATTTCCGATGACGTGAAAGAAGTGCGCCATACCCGTACCGGCTATTACCTGCGGAAGTATAATAATTGCCGTTCGGGTATCAATGTCGATGCCGACGGATTAATGCGGATATTTCATCTTTCCGAACTATATTTGAACTTTGCAGAAGCCGCTTACCATGCTTACGGACCGGATGCACAGGTCGCTTCTTCCTGTGGTGCCGGAATGCTGTCGGCCCGGGAAGCCGTAAACAAAACCCGTACCCGTGCCGGAATGCCGGCTTTGCCTGTCGGTTTGTCGAAAGATGCATTTGAGAAACGTTACCGGAACGAACGGCGTGTGGAACTGGCGTTCGAGGAACATCGTTTCTTTGACGTGCGCCGTTGGAAAATACTGTCCGAGACCGACCGCTTCGTGACGGGTATGCAGATTGCAAAAGAGAATGGCACTTATACCTATACCCGTTTCAAGTTGAGCGAACGTCCGACGGCTGCCGACAAATACCTGCGTTATCCGATAGACGGGAAAGAAGTGGCAAAGATATTGAAGTACACCGGGGATAACTGGCAGAACCCGGGATGGTAACCCGTAAAAGAGTAATAATCGATAGCAACAATATAAATGGATTTAATACGAAAGAATTACATGAAAAAACGGGCGGCTTTTGCCGGTATGCTTGCCGGTGTGGCCTTGCTTGCCGGAAGCACGGGATGTGGCAATCCGGCTCAAGTAGCGAAAAGTGATACGGTACCTGTTACCGAGGATTCCTATTATACGGATATTTATCCGGATACCTGGGTGGCAACGGATGCGTTGGGACGGACCATGCCGGATTATAATGAAGCAGGTGCGCCTAAAAACGACAAACGCCGCGTAGTCGGCATCTTTTATATCACCTGGCACTCGGACGGCCTTGCCAATCTGAAAGCACCTTACCGGGCGGATGTCTCCAAAGTATTGGATAAAGCTCCCGAAGCGCGTCTGGATGGGGATAATCCGGCATGGACGAGTGGTTCGTACCATTGGGGCGAACCGGAACTGGGCTATTTCCTGAGCCGTGATGAATATGTCATCCGCAAAGATATGTCCATGTTGGCCGACGCCGGAGTAGATGTCCTGGTGATGGATGTTACCAATGCCGTTCGCTATTGGGATGAGTGGGAAACACTGTTTACCACCATGCAAAAGATGAAAGCGGAAGGAAATAAAGTCCCCCGGTTCTGTTTCTGGGCATTCAACGGGCCGGTAATTACGGTCGTGCAGGATTTGTACGACAAGATATACAAAGCAAATAAGTATCGCGATTTATGGTACTACTGGGACGGCAAGCCCCTGCTCCTTTGCAACGGTAAGCCTAAATTCGATGCAAACGGGGGAGGCGTACAGAACCCGAATCCGCACTACGACGCGAAAGCCCTTACGGATGTTTCCAATCCGCACTATCAGGACCCGGATTACACACAGCAATATTATACGGACTATACGAAGGATGTGAAGAATTTCTTTACCCTTCGGACGATGTGGTGGGGCTACTATGAATGGGCAGGCGAACGCTTTGTCGGGACGGAAGGAAATTGGAGTTTCGGCTATGACTTGGGAGACGAGCGGGTATGCAACCTGCCGCCGGACAGTTTGGTGTCTACCTGGCAAGGGGAGCGGGAACAGGCAGCAGTAACTCCGGCGCAGCATCCGATATCCATCATTGGCAAATCCTGGACCCGCGAGCATAAGGAACCGAAGCTGAACGACCACGACATGCCGGAACCGACCTATGTCCCCTGGCTAGGCAAAACGGTGGATAATCCGACGGCTTACGGTATTTATTTTCAGGACCGCTGGGATGAAGCGCTGAAAAGCGACCCTCAGTTCCTGTATCTGAACGACTGGAACGAGTGGACTGCCGGTAAATACAAATCGGGCAAAGCTCCCGGTTCCGAACTGCCGGGACCTACCACTTTCCTCGGACGCGAAAACCCTTTCTATTTTGTAGACCAGTATAATTCGGAGTTTAACCGTACCATACAGCCGATGAAGGGAGACTATACGGATAATTACTATATGCAGATGGCCCAGAATATCCGCCGCTACAAAGGTGTCCGCCCTATTCCCGAAAATAAGGGCTTGCATACGATTCGTCTGGATGGCAACTTTGCCGACTGGCATGCCGTAACGGTGGAATACCGGGATACGAAAGGGGATGTGACCCACCGTGCCCATAAAGGATATGGCGGCACTTACTATACGAACGACTCCGGCAGGAACGATATAACCCTCTCCAAAGTGGCGGTAGATAAAAAGAATGTATATTTCTATGTGGAAACGGCCGACGAACTGACTCCATACACCGACCCGAACTGGATGTTGCTGTTGATAGATGCGGATCAAGATGCTTCCACCGGCTGGTACGGCTATGACTATCTGGTAAATAAGCATGTAATTAATTCGGAAAAGACGGAACTGATGCGTTATAATTCCTCCACTAAAAGTTGGGAAACGGTTTGCCAACTGGACTATTGCATGAACGAAAATAAACTGGCACTGGCTATTCCCCGTACAATCTTAGGGCTGAAAGGCAACGCCTTTACCTTCGATTTTAAGTGGAGCGATAATGCTGCCGATTTGAACGACCCTATCTCCCTTTGTGTAAATGGCGATACGGCTCCGAACCGCCGCTTTAATTACCGTTGTATCTGGAAGAAGTAGGAGAGTAAAGATATATGAAATAGAATAAGGGGTATTGTCTGTGAATTACAGGCAGTACCCCTTGTTTTATTGAGTCCTACGTAGACTACGTTAGAACTGGACAAATATATAAACTAATTACCGCATGTCAATTATGTAATCCATTGATATTTAAGGTTTATTGCTTGCGGGGTAATCGTCGAAAACGTGAGAGTATATGATTTATAACAGCTTTCACGGCATGATATTTTTTAATTATCTCTAATATTTAACGTAGTCTACGTAGAACTAGAGTACTTATTTTTTATCCGCGTCAATTTATAGTGCATGAATAGGGTAATAACAAATACAAACGATTAAATATATATGGATATGAACACGAAACTACAAGGTCTATGCCCCCTAACCAGACCGGTACAGGCACTCGCGGCAAGCGTATATCTGCTTGCTGCCGTACTGCTTGCTTCCTGTACGGCAGAATCGGACAAGACAGACCGAACATCTACGGATGGAACCGGCAGTGCAAACAAACGTGAGGTGCTTATTTCCTTTAAGAACAAACTCACAGTGAAAAACACCAAAACAGAAACCAAATCGGATACCCCCATTGCCACCGAAGCGGAGAACGAAATCGCAACGCTCGATGTCTATGTATTCGGAGCGAAAGCAGAAGGCGATGCCTATACCTTCCGCGAACGGTTCTCCTACCGACAGGATGGCTCGGCACTTCCAGCAGGAGCAAAGGAATTGAACCTTACACCAAGTACGGACAATGCGACCACTACCGCACTGCTGGAACTGCAAAAAGGGCTGTTTGTCCGCCTTTACTGCATTGCCAACCAAACGGAACTCATTAATCCGGTCGGTAACAACCCGGTTGCAGATACCGATTTCGACCCGCTTACTTATAATATAGAAACGGGAGTCCTGACAGACGGCAAACCGACCGAACTACAGTTCCGGAAGTTCCATTCACCATTACTGACTGATGCATCTCCGGCATTAGGGTTGCCCCTCCCAATGACAGGAGCACAAACAACACCTATAGACTTGACAGACTTTGGTTCCTCAGCGCGTGTGCAAGTTGGCTTTAAGCTGACCCGTACAATGGCCCGTTTTGATGTAAGCAATATAGAGGCTGAATCCAAATTCCATCTGGAATCCATCTCTATGGGGAACGGACGGAGGGGAACTACCTTCTTCCCGGTTAAGGTATATGGTGCTGCCACAGCGACAGACGGGGAGTTAATCACTTATCCTGCACGCACTTTTGAAGGAGAAAAAGCCAATACCGGCTTACAGGCATCTGCTTTCTATAGTTA
>MJGMD1__coassemble_2027_pt1 | contig 23754 bp, 19 predicted proteins | sample MJGMD1__metabat2_low_PE_010 | metagenome-assembled genome bin MJGMD1 | reverse complement strand
TGTTTCTTCCGTAATTACTTTAAGCGTCAACATACTTTATATGATGTTTTTATTTGAGGTGCAAATATACATAAAAAAGTAACCACGGAATATCATTATTCACTACTATAATATTTTACTATTATAATATTATCATATTATTTTACTCTTCCTCCTGTCAGCCAGGTTCGCATATAGTACGGTTCGCTCAGGCTGCTGACCATAACTCCTCCGGATGTGCTGGTATGGATAAATTTTCCGTTTTTCAGATAAATACCGACGTGGGTAGGAACTTTTCTTCTGCTTTTCCCTGTACGGAAAAAGACCAGGTCGCCTTCTTTCAGATTGCCCCTGCTTACTTTTTTACAGTTATATTTTAGCATATCAGCGGAGGTACGTGCCAGCTTTTTTCCATATATGTTTTTATAAACAATGCCTACAAAGCTGGAACAATCCACACCTCTTTTGGTGCTTCCTCCCATCCGGTGGGGGGTACCGAGCCAATGGGCGCCTTCGTTATAAAGAAAAATATTATCATTCGGTGTGATATTCACGCCATATAGTCTGGAAAGTTCTTTAGGACCTTTGAAATCCGCAGGCAGAGTTATTTTTTCTTGATGTTTACTTTTACAGCCTGTAACCAATAAAAGCAGGCAGAGGATTGATAGTATATAGGTATAGTATTTGTGCTTCATTATTTATTGGGTATGTATTCTCTGGGGTAAAGATAAGAAATTCCTTTAACCTGCAATAAGAATGCAGAAGCTATCTTCCTTGTTGGAGGTTCACGGTGATTATCAAAGTTGCCTCAAACGACAGTTCGACCCGGGTCAGACAACTGTCTGTCGAGGATCGAACAACATATTTATCCGATTTAATATAAAATGGATAAGGGGGAATTTCTATTTTATCAGGCAATTGTGATTTCCGGATTCAGATAGACATCCTGTATGGAGTTTAGTAATTCAATACCATCTTTCATCGGACGCTGGAATGCCTTACGACCGCTGATTAACCCCATGCCGCCGGCACGCTTATTTACAACAGCTGTATATACAGCGTCTTTCAGGTCGGATGCTCCGTGTGATTCTCCACCGGAGTTAATCAGTCCTACACGTCCCATATAATTGTTGGCTACCTGGTAGCGGCACATATCTATAGGATGTTCGGTGGCAAGTTCCGTGTACATTTTCTGGTCGTATTTACCAAATTTGATGGCAGGGAATCCACCGTTGTTTTCCGGCAGTTTCTGTTTGATAATATCGGCCTTTATGGTAACCCCTAAATGATTTGCTTGTCCGGTAAGGTCGGCTGCAGCATGATAATCGACACCGTCTTTCTTGAAGTCACTGTTTCTCAGGTAACACCAGAGAACAGTAGCCATGCCTAATTCGTGTGCATAATCAAAAGCTTCGGCTATTTCAATGATTTGCCTGCGGCTTTCGGCTGAACCAAAATAAATAGTAGCACCAACGGCTGCGGCACCCATGTTCCAGGCATCTTTTACCGTACCGAACAAGATCTGGTTGTAAGAGTTAGGGTAGGTAAGCAGTTCATTATGATTTAATTTTACCAAAAATGGTATTTTGTGCGCATATTTGCGGGCTACGGAGCCTAAAATACCAAATGTGGAGGCAACTGCATTACAACCACCTTCTACAGCCAGTTTTACGATATTTTCCGGATCGAAATAAATCGGATTAGGGGCGAATGATGCTCCGGCCGTATGTTCGATATCCTGATCGACCGGAAGGATAGATACATAACCGGTATTGGCCAGTCGTCCGTGTCCCAGAATCCTTTGCAGGTTATTTAATGTCGGGAGATTACGGTCCGATTGTGTCCAAATATCATCAATAACGGAAGGAGACGGAATATGTATCTGCGATTTATCAATTGTCTTACAAGAGTGGTTCAGCAGAAATTCGCTTTTGTCTCCTAATAAACTTATAATCTTTGATGTATCCATAATTTTAAAACTTTTGTAATATAACATAGACTGCTGGTGTTTAGTTTTATAGTTTTTGTCAATTAACAGATAGAATATATTTATCAATGTTTGCAAGGCTTTATAGATTGTTTCGTTAAATTTGCATCACGGAACCAATAAAAATAAATTTTACGTATATGAAAAAGAAATGGATTTGCACAGTGTGCGGTTATGTTCACGAAGGAGATGAAGCTCCTGATTTTTGTCCTCAATGTAAACAACCGAAAAGTAAGTTCAAAGAATTGGTAGAGACTACAGGTGCTTTGCAGTTTGTAGACGAACACGTTCTTGGTGTTGCTAAAGGTGTTGATCCTGTGATTCTGGAAGGATTGAATGCTCATTTTATGGGTGAATGTACTGAAGTAGGCATGTATCTCGCTATGAGCCGCCAGGCTGACCGTGAAGGTTATCCGGAAGTAGCAGAAGCATTCAAACGTTATGCTTGGGAAGAGGCAGAACATGCTGCAAAATTCGCAGAACTTTTAGGAGATGTGGTATGGGATACAAAAACTAATCTGAAAAAACGTATGGAAGCTGAAGCTGGAGCTTGCGAAGATAAAAAACGTATTGCTACTCTGGCTAAACAGCAGAATCTGGATGCTATCCACGACACCGTTCATGAAATGTGTAAAGATGAAGCCCGCCATGGAAAAGGCTTCGAAGGTCTGTATAATCGTTATTTCAAATAATTTTGTAAATTCGTTAACAGAGAAAACGACGAAGGCGTATCCCATTACGGGCTACGCCTCTTTTTTTGTTCAAGTGGTTATTGTCTGTTATTGCAATCTAACCAATCTATATACTAATTGCTGGATAGCTTCCTGGTAATCGTCGAGAACAGACTGTGAGAATGCTTCAGGGAATAAATCTCTGTGTTTTTCTACATATTGGTAGAAATCAGTAGCATGCTTAACGATGTCGACCGGAGTTTTTGTTTCGGGAATCGTAATTTGCAAATTTCCGACCAGTGAAATAGTTGTTTCGGTAACACGGTCTAATACATCGGTCAGGGAACCGATAGCTTCATCCAAAGACATATGTTTGGCATAGCTGCCTGCCCCTGTTACACTCCAGTGGAAAAGTTTCAAACTATTGTTAAAGGCGAAAAGTTGTCCTACAAACATTGCAATTTCTTTATTGGAAGATTGCATTGTTGCCTGTTCTGTTTTTTTTACTGATGTTGTACTCATAATCTTTTTAGTTTTGTATTTTCTGTTTGTGTAGTTAGAACAACACTTCCTGCAAGAAAGTTTATAAAATTCATCCTGTTTTACTTCGAACTTTTTCTTCGCTTGCTTTGTTCCCTTTACGTTCTTATTTATGGTATTTATGTCGTAAATGAAGACGATTCGACAAAGGTTCTCCTTTATTAGAGTGCGAATGTAAGACAAAATGTCAGTTTTAAGCTTTGGTCTCTGTTTTGTTGAAATATAGATAAAAATTAGAATAATAAAAAAAGAATAGAAAGGAGTATAACAATATGAATTTAAACAATTTCACAATTAAATCACAAGAAGCAGTACAACAGGCTGTCCAACTTGCTACCGAAAACGGGCAGCAAGCTATCGAAGCTGTGCACTTGCTGAAAGGTGTCATAATGACGGGTGAAAGCGTTACCAATTTTATTTTCCAGAAATTGGGCGTGAATATCCAGAATTTGAACCGGGTGGTGGATGCGCAAATCAGTTCATTGCCGAAAGTATCCGGAGGAGAACCTTATTTGTCGAGCGAGGCAAATAACATATTACAGAAAGCAATCAGCTACTCTTCCAAGATGGGCGACCAGTATGTATCGCTGGAACCTATTATTCTTGCCTTGTTTACAGAGAAGAGTACAGCTTCACAGATATTGAAAGATGCCGGGGTTACGGAAAAAGAACTTCAGCAGGCTATCGACGAGTTGCGCAAAGGTAATAAAGTGACCAGCCAGTCGGCAGAAGACACTTATGATGCATTGGGAAAATATGCAATCAATTTAAATGAACGCGCACGTAGCGGTAAGCTCGACCCTGTTATCGGACGTGATGATGAAATACGTCGTGTGCTTCAAATCCTGAGCCGCCGTACAAAGAACAATCCAATTTTAATTGGTGAACCGGGTGTCGGTAAGACTGCGATTGCCGAAGGGCTTGCACACCGTATTGTACGTGGCGACGTACCGGAAAACCTGAAATCCAAACAAATATTCTCGTTGGATATGGGTGCCCTGATTGCAGGAGCCAAATATAAAGGAGAGTTTGAGGAACGTCTGAAAGCGGTAGTTAATGAAGTTACCAAATCGGAAGGTGAGATTATCCTCTTTATTGATGAAATCCATACATTGGTAGGAGCCGGAAAGGGAGAAGGCGCCATGGATGCCGCCAATATTCTGAAACCGGCATTGGCACGTGGTGAATTGCGTTCTATCGGAGCTACGACCTTGGATGAATACCAGAAATATTTTGAAAAGGATAAGGCACTTGAACGCCGTTTCCAGATTGTGATGGTAGACGAACCGGATGAGTTGGATGCAATCTCCATTCTGCGTGGTTTGAAAGAGAAATACGAAAATCATCATAAGGTACGTATTAAAGATGATGCCATTATTGCTGCCGTTCAGTTGTCATCCCGTTATATTACCGACCGTTTCCTTCCTGACAAGGCTATCGACTTGATGGATGAGGCAGCAGCCCGTCTGCGTTTACAGATAGACTCTGTGCCGGAATCCCTGGATGAAGTTTCCCGCCGTATTAAACAGTTGGAAATCGAACGTGAGGCTATCAAGCGTGAAAATGACAAGGCTAAACTGGAACAACTGAATAAGGAAATTGCAGACCTCAAAGAGGAGGAAACCAAGCAGAAAGCCCAATGGCAGAATGAAAAGGACCAGATTAACAAGATACAGCAGAATAAAATCGATATCGAGAACCTGAAGTTTGAAGCCGACAAGGCGGAACGTGAAGGCGACTATGGTAAAGTGGCTGAAATCCGTTACGGAAAAATCAAACAGAAAGAAGAAGAAATCAAGGACGTTCAGGAGAAGCTGAAAACGATGCAGGGAACTGCTGCCATGATTAAAGAAGAAGTGGACAGCGAAGATATAGCCGATGTGGTATCCCGGTGGACTGGTATCCCGGTCAGCAAAATGATGCAGAGCGAGAAAGAGAAACTGCTCCGTCTGGAATCCGAATTGCATGCCCGCGTAATTGGTCAGGAAGAAGCTATCACAGCTATTTCCGATGCTGTGCGCCGTAGTCGTGCCGGCTTGCAAGACCCGAAGCGCCCGATAGGTTCATTTATCTTCCTTGGTACCACAGGTGTCGGTAAAACTGAGTTGGCAAAAGCGTTGGCAGAATATCTGTTTGATGACGAGAATATGATGACACGTATCGATATGAGTGAATATCAGGAAAAATTCAGTGCCACCCGTCTGATTGGAGCACCTCCGGGATATGTCGGATATGAAGAAGGCGGCCAGCTTACGGAAGCAATCCGTCGTAAACCTTATTCTGTCGTATTGTTCGATGAGATAGAAAAAGCTCACCCGGATGTATTCAATATCCTTTTGCAGGTATTGGATGACGGACGTCTGACAGATAATAAAGGGCGTGTTGTCAACTTCAAGAACACGATTATTATTATGACCAGCAATATGGGGTCTTCTTTGATTCGTGAAAACTTTGAGAAGATCACTCCTGAAAATCATGATAAGGTAGTGGATGAGACGAAGATTCAGGTATTGGAATTGCTGAAAAAGACAATACGTCCGGAATTTCTGAACCGTATTGACGACATTATCATGTTTACACCGTTGAATGAAGAGGAAATCCGGCAGATTGTAACTCTTCAGTTGAATAGCGTGAAAAAGATGTTGGCTCAGAATGGCATTGCACTTAACTTTACGGATGCTGCCCTCGACCTTATCGCATCCAAGGGATATGACCCGCAGTTTGGTGCCCGTCCAGTAAAACGTGTTATTCAGAAATATGTATTGAATGAGATGTCGAAGGAAATCCTTGCTGGCAAGATAGGAAAGGAACATCCGATTACAATAGACCGGAACGGAGAGGATCTGGTGTTTAAAAACTAATAGAATCGAGTCTATATAAAAGAACAGTCCAGCTGATTGTCGGGCACTGAAAAAGTGTCCTCGGAAGGATCAGGCTTTTTATTTGTCAGCACATATCCAGCAAATGCGTTTGATATGTGCTGATTTTTTACCTTTATTTATAGGTGGAAATCCATTTAATATGCAACCACTCCAACAGCCCATACAATTCAGCAATTACTCAAGTTTATATGACCTGATATTTCCAGCCGACAATCTATTACGCCGCATTAACGATCTTATCGACTTAATCCGGCTATAAGTCAGGGACAACGAAAGGAAGACCAACAATTCTACTTTAATAAGGATGCGGGAATGTTCGTATTTCGAACTTGGCGATTCTCACTTTTGTTCCTCAATAGGACTGATCTAAAAATATAGATGGTTTTTCAGTACCCTCGAATTTATTCTCAGGACTTTTTCCATTACATTTGCCGAAAAAAGATGAAACTGTCTCTAAAAGAAAACGAAGGATTACCCGCATCCCTACTTTGGACTCTTGCCATTGCTGCGGGAATATCAGTAGCCAATATATACTATAACCAACCTTTGCTTTCCATGATTAGCCATGACCTTGGAATTTCTGAATTCAAGGCCAATCTTATTGCCATGATTACGCAGATAGGTTATGCCATAGGCTTGTTGTTCATCATACCTTTAGGAGATATGTTTCAAAGGAAAAGAATTATTCTTGTCAGCTTTTCTATTTTAATACTCTCTTTATTGATAATTGGACTTTCACAGAATATTTATATTATCCTATCGGCTTCTTTTTTTACCGGAATGTGTTCCGTAATGCCTCAAATATTTGTACCTATTGCTTCCCAGTTTTCCAAACAGGAAATGAAAGGGCGCAATGTAGGGATTGTTATCTCGGGGTTATTGACAGGCATATTAGCTTCACGAGTTATCAGCGGACTTATCGGAGAATATCTCGGATGGCGCGTCATGTTCTTCATTGCTGCAATACTTATGCTGATTTGCTCAGCAGTAGTCATTAAAGTTTTGCCCAAGATAACTCCAACCTTTAAAGGTAAATATATTGATTTGATGAAATCCCTTCTTCTTTTAATAAAAGAATATCCTAAACTACGTATCTATTCCATCAGAGCGGCTTTGGCTTTTGGTTCTTTCCTTGCAATGTGGTCCTGCCTGGCTTTCAAAATGGAATTACCTCCTTTCTATGCAGGAAGTAATGTCGTAGGATTATTGGGACTATGTGGAGTAGCCGGAGCTTTATCGGCTTCTTTTGTAGGTAAGTATGTGAAACAGGTAGGTGTTAAACGATTCAACTATATCGGATGTGCACTCATCCTCTTCGCTTGGTTATTATTCTATTCAGGAGGAAATACATATATAGGGCTAATAGCTGGAATTATTATCATAGATATCGGAATGCAATGCATTCAATTAAGCAATCAAACAAGTATCTTTGATTTATCACCCAAAGCAGCCAACCGCATCAACACAATTTTCATGACTACTTATTTTATCGGTGGTTCATTGGGGACATTCTTGGCAGGAACTTTCTGGCACTGGTTCGGATGGCAAGGAGTTATCGGAGTAGGTATATGTTTAACTGCTATTTCTCTATTAATCACCATTTTCTCCAAGAATTAATTGTTTATATGAATATTTATTCTTTTTTTGTTACGAACAACACAAAACTCAAATGACAAATGAGATATTACTTCGTGATATTATTCATTATCATAACTAATTCTGTTTGCGCCCAGAAATCATTTACAGTCACTGATTGTCGGACTGTTTTTTATGGGAATGGGATTTTATGTATGTTTGTATATGTTGTCTTGAAAATTATAGCTTATGATGTTAGATGTCAATCAGGATACCTGTATTAAATGCGGTAAGTGTGTACGGGTATGTCCTTCCGGTATTTTTACCCAACCTAAAAAGGGTGGTTCAATCGGGTTGGTTCATATAGGGAGTTGTATTGTTTGCGGACATTGTGTGGATGTCTGTCCTACAGATTCCGTGCTACATAGTGATTTTACTCCGGAAAAAGTACATACAATCGATTATAGCCGGATGCCGACGCCGGAGCAGATGATGTTGCTAATCAAGTCCCGCCGTTCTAACCGGAGCCTAACCTCCAAACCAGTTCCTAAAGAAATGTTGGAGCAGATAGTAGAGGCAGCCCATTGTGCACCGACTGCTACCAATTCGCAGATGCTTTCCTTTACTGTGGTGACGGACCCACGGAAACTTCGTCTGGTAAGTGATTATACGATTGGTGTTTTTACATCCCTTGCCAAACGTCTGCTGAATCCGGTTGTGAAATGTATATTGAAACCGTTTATGAAGGATGTATATAAATATGTTCCGGCATTTCAGCGGATGAAAGAAGAATACGAAGCAGGCAACGATCCCATTCTTCGGAAAGCGACGGCGCTTTTGATTATTCATGTTCCCAAATCTTACCGTTTTGGAAGTGAAGACGCCAATCTGGCTTATCAGAATGCATCCTTAATGGCACAGTCTTTAGGAGTGAGCCAGATTTATATGGGCTTTGTCCTTACGGCGATCCGGCAGGAAGGAAAAGATACGTTGGCCCGGCAACTCGGAATAGACGGAAAGATTCAGGCGGTTATGGCACTGGGGCTTCCTGCATTCAAATACCCGAAATATACGGACAGGAAAGATATTTCGGTAAAATATATAGAATAATTCTTTATTGAGTGATACTGTTTTATGAATGGGCTGTTTATTCTATAGCCCATTCTTTCATTTCATACATATCTAAATATTCTTCCCATTCCGGGTCGAGTTCGGTGTAAATGGAAATAGGCAGAAGTTCAAAAGGAGCCAAAGCCTCATTCAAACGTTCACCGAATACGCGGACTGTGCGGGTATAATATACCCAAATCCTTTCACCGCTTCCCGTATATACCCCTGTCAGGATAGAAAGTTTGTCTTTTTCCATTGCTCTCTTCAGAACTTCCTGCACTTCATCGATTTGTTCGGCTACGGTTTCGACAGGCATGCCTTTGTCGTCGGCTTCGTATTTCCAGGTAATCTCGACCCGCTCTTTAAATTTGCCGGACTGTATAAATTCTGTCAGTTCGTCGCGTCCCGAAACAGTTACGAGTTGACCGTTTTCATTTTCAGACAAGGCTGTGAACCATTCGTTGCTTAACTTCATGCGTTTTCTTTATTAAAATGATTTTGATCTGATTTTTTTTCTATGAAAGACAGCTTTCTGCAGAATGCTAAGTTTCAATGCATATCCGTCTTTTATCAGGAAGCAAAGGTAACAAAAAGGAATAAATATCAATTCCCTTCAACCGGACTATTGGCAAAAATACCTATCTTTGCAACAATGCAGTCTGCCGGTCTGTCGCTCATTGCAAAATGGGAGGAAAGTCCGGGCAACACAGAGCACCATACTTCTTAACGGGAAGCAGTCCGCAAGGGGTGAGTAGCGTAACAGAAAATAACCGCCGGCTTGCCGGTAAGGGTGAAAAGGTGAGGTAAAAGCTCACCGGGTTCCATAGCAATATGGAATGCCGTACGTCTTATGGGTTGTAAGGTCATGTATACCGGCGTATGTAGGATTGCTCGTCCGATGCCGGGGGGTAGACCGCTAAAGCTTACTGGCGACAGTAAGACGAGATAAATGGCAGGCGCTTCCGTGATGAACGGAAGTACAGGACCCGGCTTACAGGCAGACTGTATTTTTTATCTATTCTTATGAAGGCTTCGGATAAAAAAAAGACGGAAAAAGAAAGTCTGGGTGAACGGATAGAAGCGTTGATTACGCGGATAATCCGTTTCGTCACTTACGATATTTGGCGGATTACCGAAAATGAAGTAAGCGGGCTGAGGGAGCTTTATATCAATACCATCAAGACCATTATTCTGGCTGTCCGCGGTTTTCTGAGCGAAAACCTGCAAACAAAAGCATCCGCACTTACCTATAGCACCCTATTGGCTATTGTCCCTTTGCTGGCTGTATTGGTCGGGATTGCAAAAGGGTTCGGTTTTCAGGGGACAGTCCGGCAGGAGTTGATGGATTATTTCCCGGGACACGAGCTGGAGCTGACCAAGGCTTTTGAATTTGTGGAAAGTTATCTTGCGCAGGCTCAGGGAGGAATCATTATTGGCGTCGGTTTGATTTTGCTGTTTTATACGGTGGTCAGCCTGATATCATCGGTAGAAGATACATTTAATGATATCTGGCAAATCCAGAAGTCCCGTCCGTTTTACCGGAAAATTACCGATTATCTGGCGTTATTTCTTATCCTGCCTGTATTGATGACGGCTTCAAGCGGTATCTCAATCTTTATTTCCACTTTACAGAACAACTCATTTCTGAGCCAGTATGTGTTTTTTACACCTGTGGTGGAATTCTTTCTGCATATCACGCCTTATTTTATCACCATATTGGTATTTACCGGATTGTATGTTTCGTTGCCGAATACGAAAGTACGGTTTATAAATGGCCTGGTTGCCGGGATAATAGCCGGATGTGCTTTCCAGTTTTTCCAGTTTATCTATATCAGCGGGCAGATTTGGGTGAGTAAATACAATGCGATTTACGGAAGTTTTGCCGCGTTGCCTTTGTTGTTGTTGTGGTTGCAGCTCTCCTGGCTGATTTGTCTTTTCGGGGCTGAGATATCTTATGCATCCCAGAATGTGAAGAAATTCAGTTTTGAGCGGGATAGCAAGAATATCAGCCGGCGTTATAAGGATTTCCTGACTTTGCTGATAGCTTCCCTCATTGTGAAAAGGTTCGTAAAAGGGGAAAAACCGTATACGGCAGACGAACTGTCGGATTCTTACCGTATACCGATTCGTATTACCACCCAGATACTTTACCTGCTTTCGGAATTAAATATTATCATCGAGGTAAATTATGGCGAAGATGCCCGTGTTGTGCATTACCAGCCAGCAATGGACGTGAACCAGATAACGGTTAGCTACCTGTTGCAGAAAATGGATGAATTTGGCTCGGAAAACTTTAAAATCGATACGAAAGGTTTGTTTAATAAAGAATGGAAAGCTTTACTGAAAACACGTGAGGATGTGATTAAGGCTAACGATAACATCTTATTAAAAGACCTCTGAGAATGGAAATGGAAGGCGAGCAGTTGATAGTGGAGAAGCCCGATAAATGTGACCTTACCCACGGGACGGTCTGGCGGGTGATAGTCCGTTTCACATTGCCTTTACTGGTCGGAAACCTGTTGCAGCAACTCTATAATGTAACGGATAGCATTATTGTCGGGCAGTTTTTGGGAAAAGAGGCTTTGGCAGCCGTATCGGCAACTTTTTTTATCTATTATTTTATTATTTCACTGGTGATAGGTGTCGGAAGCGGGACTACGGTCGTTGTCTCCCAGCTTTTCGGGGCGAAGCAGTATGATAGGGTACAACTTGCCTTTTCTTCCTTTTTTATCTTTATGCTTGTTGCCGGGGTTATTCTTTCTATATCCGGGATTATATTTGCCGAACCTATTTTCCGTCTGACCAATACGCCGGAAGAGGTAATACCGGGGGCTGTCGCTTATTTCAAGATATATATAGGCGGGACTTTTCTTTTTGTCACATTCAATAGTATCATTTCTATTTTGCGAGGAGTGGGCGAGTCTGTTCGGCCTATGTTGTTTATCCTTTCCACTACGGTCTTGAATATCGTCCTGGATTTGCTTTTTATCGTTGTCTTTAAGTGGGGCATCGAAGGGGCGGCACGTGCTACGGTGATTGCCCAGGGGATAGGGATGTGCATTGCTTTGGCGTATGTGAATAACAAACATCCTTTACTGTCGGTGAAAAAGAAGGATATGCTGTTTGACTGGAAACTTTTTGTGGAAAGCCTGAAAATAGGTTTGCCTACCAGTGTGCAGCAATGTGCCATTGCCCTCGGATTGATGGCTCTGTTGGGTATTGTAAACAGTTTCGGGACAAATACCCTGACAGCTTATGGTGCTGCCGGTAAGGTTGATGCGATTATAACGCAGGCTGTACTGACTTTATCCGGTGCCCTTGCTGCTTTTTGCGGGCAGAATATCGGTGCCGGGCGGATAGACCGGGTGAAAACCGGATTACGTTTTACAATGCTGGTGAATATCGTGTTCGGCTTATTGACGTTCTCCGCCATTTATTTTTTCGGAGAACAGATGATGCTTGCTTTTACCAAAGACCCGGATGTGATTGCTATCGGAAAAGGATACTTACTGATTGTCGGCGGATTTTTTATTGTGCATGGCGCATTGAATGTATATAACGGGGCATTGAGAGGAGCGGGGGATACCTTGTTTCCCATGATAACCAGCTTGGTCTGTTTATGGTTGATTCGTATTCCGCTTGCTTATTATCTTAGTTCCTGGCTGGGGTATTCCGGTATATGGTGGTCGATTGGCATTAGTATCAGCATCGGTTTTATTGTAACTTATTTCTATTATAAAACTGGTATATGGAAAAGGAAATGTGTTGTTAAATGAGAGGGGACAGGGTTTGATTGTTCCCAAATATCTTTAAAAATGTCCCATTTTGTGGTTATATAGTCTTAGGACCGTATGGGACGCTGTTAGAATCAGGACTGTGTGCTATTTTTGTATCGAATAACGCTTTTGAAGAAGTCAGCTAATAACGGAAAAAGAACGCTCTCTACAATGAAATACGATCTCTGCTATCTGATAATAGAAATAATATTGGACCTTGTTAGTTTACTGCTGGGTGCCGTATTAATAATAAAAGCCCAGGATAACCGTTTACGGAAGATTTGGGGGATACTGGTTGTCTTTCTGGCACTCGTGATGCTCCAATGTAATTTCTTTTGGTTATATAAACTAAGGATAGGACTGGTGGAAGATAAATTCTATCTTCTGTCGGTTTCACGCATGTTAAAGTGGTATCTTGCCGCTTTTATCTTTTCTCTTTTTCCAATAGCATCTTTGCGCCCCGGATGGCTGACAACTCTACGATTGGTCATATTCATATTGCCGGTTAGTGTTATTATGGTGATTGCTTTTTGTTATCAATGGTTTAACGGACATTTTACGATACTGACAGGTCTTGGAGATGTCGTTGCGAATATCGATAAACTGGATGTACGATTGCGTTTAGGTATTTTTGCGGTGTCTATGGCGTCTCCTCTAATAAATTTTATTATCCCTTTTTGGGCAAGATGGACAGGACCTGTGCGCAGGATGAATAAACGGATGTATGTATATTGTGCATGCTGCATAGTAACTTTTTTGCTTTATATATTGCTGACTCTTTTCCCTTCCGGATTGATTTTTAATATATATGGTTATGTGATAGAGGTCTTGCCGATAGTATTTACTATTATGTATTTGAAGAATGAAAATCCATTCTCATATCCGGCTGAAGCTATGAGTATGAAACCGGATGAGGAAGAGGATAAAGCATCTCCGGCTGTTTCTCCGGCTGTATACAAGCTTTATGAAATCATGACGGAATATATGGTAGCGGAGAAGCCGTTTACTTCGGCAGAATATACCATACAGGAATTAGCGAATCAACTGAGTGCAAAACAAAGCCTGGTAATAAAAGCGATTCAATATGGAGGATTTACCGGATTCCGGGAATATATTAACTATTTACGGTTGGAATATTTTAAGCAGTTGGCAACTTGTTCGCCGGGAACTTCAATCAAGACGTTGATGTTCCATAGCGGGTTTAACTCCCGTTCCAGTTTTTACCGCCATTTTGCAGAGAAAGAAAAGATGTCTCCTAAAGAATTTATAGAAAAACTGCCTGTGGGAAAAGTGTGAGGATGGCTATAAGGAAGGTTATTCCGGTATGGATTATGTCGATTCGGGTCGGCTTAATTCATACCGGATTTTTTATTTATTTGAATTGCATCATCTTGCTGATATATTTTCCGACGATGTCGAATTCCAGATTGACAACCGAGCCTTTCTCTATCTGGCAGAAGTTGGTATGGTCGTGTGTATAAGGGATAATTGCCACCTGGAAACTGTTTTTCTGTGAGTTGCAAACCGTGAGGCTTACACCGTTTACGCAAACCGAACCTTTTTCCACGGTCATATATCCCTGTTGCGCCATTTCTTTGTCAAAAGGATATTCAAAGGTATAATACCAGCTACCGTTGGCATCTTCCACGCTTGTGCAGACAGCCGTCTGGTCTACGTGTCCCTGTACGATATGCCCGTCCAATCGGCCGTTCATTATCATGCTGCGTTCCAGATTAACGAGTGAACCGGGCTTTAAGAGACCCAGATTGGAGCGTTCCAGTGTTTCTCTCATGGCTGTTGTAGTGAACGTATTCCCTTCTTTACGGACGACTGTCAGGCAAACGCCGTTGTGGGCAACACTCTGGTCAATTTTCAACTCATCGACAAACGAACATTCCATTGTGATATGGATATTGTCTTTGTCCTGTTCTATTGCAACAACTTTAGCTGTTTCTTCTATAATACCTGAAAACATAAGATTGTGTTTTATCGTTATCAACACCAAAGGTAAGGAATAAAAATGAGACCAAGAGCAGAGTGCGGAGAGAAGGTTGTAAAAAAGAGGTTTAAGTTTATTTCATCATCCTTTCACCGTCATTCTGCCGACTACATTATGACGGGGGATATTATATATTCTCATGTACATTAGTTTTTATATGGAAATCGGATATAGGCTATGAATATTAAGGATAATGTTTTAATTTAATCAATCTGTTGGTATACAAAAAATAACTATATTTGTTACTCATTAAATAATACAAAAAGAAAAATAATATGGAAGTTGAAAAGGTAGACCGGTTTTTACTGGCTAATGAGAATAAATTTCCTGATTATGAGATACCTATTCATCATCTGATTGATTTGCCGCCGGAAAAAGAAGCGCTTTTAGAGCATACGAATTTCTTTCGTCCGGGAAGGATTTGGCTTGCTTCCTTTTTCTTTGGGGTTATAGGATTAGACCGTTTCCTGATAGGAGATTGGGGGAAAGGAATTTTTAAACTGCTTACGGCCGGAGGGCTGGGTATCTGGTATATTATCGATTGGTTTTTGATTATAGGGGTTGCTAAAAGAAAGAATATGGAGAAACTGGAAAAGGTTGTGAAACCGTAAAGTTGCCATCTTATACATAATGATAAGCAATAAAAAAGGACGTCCCCGTGAGAGGCGTCCTTTTTATGTATGGAGAAGTTTTATTATTTAGCTTGTTCCAACTGCAATGTTTTAGTAGGCTGGTCGCAAACTTCAGTCGGACCGAAGTACTGGATAGGACCCGGATACACATAGCTTGTTGTTTCAGCCCATTCGTCACGCTGGGCAGCGAATGCTTTGAAAGGAGCGCCGTCCAGCTTAACCAATGCTTTCTGGATAACCGGTTTCATTTCGCCGTGGCGTTTTTCCATGTTCATCATCATAGTTACAGGGATACCGCCTGCAATCCATTCGTTGGCCGGAGCTGTAGTGTTGCGTACAGAAGACATATAACCTGTTTTGCCGGCAGCAATCAGGCAAGAAGCCGTATAACCTAAAGAATAGCAGTAGTCTGCATCATAGTTAGACGGAGCTGCGCAACGTCCTTCATAACCGAAGAAGTGATGCTGGGCAGAGAATTTACCGGTATATTTACCTTCGGCTTTCCATTCTGCAAGTTTCTTGCCAACCATTTCAGACAACAACTTTTCTGTTTCGATCAAAGAAACCTGAACGTTTCCGTGCGGGTCGCGATCCAAAGACAACTGGCGGGCTACACCTTCAGGAAGAGAAGCATACAGGTCGGAGTTTTCTTTTGTCAGTTTGCTGATGATATAAGCGCGCTGTTCGCTCTTCTTAATCATCTTGAATTCTGCATCGTGTTTAGCCAGGAAGTCGTTCAATTCTGCAATCAGGCGTTTCATAGCCGGAACAAATTCGATCAGGCCTTCGGGAATCAATACGGTACCGAAGTTGTTGCCTTTAGCTGCACGTTTAGCAACGATTTCAGCGATATAAGTTACGATGTCGTCCAACGACATGTTCTTCGCTTCAACTTCTTCAGAGATGATACAGATGTTCGGCTGAGTCTGCAAAGCACATTCCAGTGCGATGTGAGAAGCTGAACGTCCCATCAATTTGATGAAGTGCCAGTATTTCTGGGCAGAGTTACAGTCACGTTGGATATTACCGATTACTTCCGAATAAACTTTACAAGCCGTGTCGAAACCGAAAGAAGTTTCAATCTGTTCGTTCTTCAAGTCGCCGTCGATAGTCTTCGGGCAACCGATAACCTGGACACCTGCACCGATAGCTTTGTAATATTCAGCCAATACGCAAGCGTTTGTGTTAGAGTCGTCACCACCGATGATAACCAACGCTTTGATATCAAGTTCTTTCAGGATTTCAAGACCTTTGTCGAACTGGGATTTTTCTTCCAGTTTAGTACGGCCCGAACCGATCATATCGAAACCACCGGTGTTACGGTATTCGTCGATAATGTCGGCAGTCAATTCCATATATTTATGATCAACCAGACCACCGGGTCCCAGGATGAATCCGTACAGGCGGGATGCTGCGTTGTGAGCCTTGATACCGTCGAACAAGCCTGCAATCACATTGTGACCGCCGGGAGCCTGGCCACCGGAAAGGATTACACCAACATTCATTGCCGGCATTTCTTTCTTTTCGTTGCTTTTTTCGAAAGTAACGATAGGCATCCCGTACGTGTTGGGGAATAACTCCTTGATTTCTTCCTGATTGGCTACTGATTGTGTATATTCACCGTCTACGGCTTTTACAGCGCCTTTCAATGCAGCGGGTACCTTGGGTTGGTAAGCTGCTCTTGCAATTTGTAGTGCACTCTTTGTCATTTCTTAATTTGAATTTATTTAGAAATTATCTGATTCCTGATTAAAGGCGGTGCAAATATAGATTTTTTTCTTTAATTATGAAAGGATATTTTGCCATAGAACGATAAATCAGTTCTTGATTTTGAGCGGAACTATCTTTCTGATATTTATACGGATGTTTCTGACAAAATGATAAAATACCCCTCTTGTGCTTTTAATACGCGGATGTGTATGCGGGATGGCTCGCGAATATGCTGCTCACGCAGAGTTGGGGTTTGTTAGTTTGTTTGCTAAAAAAGACGCGGATGTTACTAATTGATATGACGCGGAATTAATTTATTAGACGCGGATGACCCTTAGGGAATATGGAAATAGGTTCCGGATAAGGTAGAAAAAGCTCACTTTTAGTCTATAAAAGGGCCCGGTTTTCCCTGGAATGCCTTCAGTATATAAAGTATAAGTCAGGATAAAAGGCTTTATTCTGACTTATTGTTTTTTATTTGGACGGAAAGCTATCTTATTGAAAATGGAAGCGGAGAGGGTTTCTCCCGGAGGAATTTACGATTCGTGAAGCTTTTTGTAGTTATCGATTGCTTTTTTTACGGAGCCGGCTACAAGCAGGAGGTTATGGGCTTGCTCGTAGGAGACTCCCAGTTCGTCTACAATCATGCGGGTTCCGCGGTCTATCAACTTCTTGTTCGTAAGCTGCATGTTTACCATTTTGTTCCCTTTTACCCGTCCCAGCTTTATCATTGCTGTGGTAGATATCATATTAAGTATCATCTTCTGCCCGGTGCCGGACTTCATCCGGGAGCTTCCGGTAACGAATTCCGGGCCTACAATCATTTCAATGGGAATATCAGCTTCCGCCGCCATTGGCGAATCCGGGTTACTGGTGATGCAAGCTGTCAGGATGCCGTTTCTACGCGCTTCCTTCAAAGCCCCAATCACATACGGGGTGGTTCCGGAGGCGGCAATGCCGATTACGGTATCTTTTTCATTGATGTTGTGTTGCTGTAGTTCCTGCCATCCGCGTTGCTGGTCGTCTTCCGCATTTTCGACGGCAGAACGGAGTGCCGTGTCGCCTCCGGCAATCAGCCCGATGATGTAAGTGGGAGGGATTCCGAATGTAGGGGGAATCTCCGAGGCGTCCAATACCCCTAATCTGCCGCTGGTACCTGCTCCCATATAGAAAATACGCCCGCCTTGTTGCATCTTGGGAACAATCAGCTCGACCAGCTTCTCTATTTGTGGGATGGTCTTTTGTACAGCCAGGGCAACCTTTTGGTCTTCCGTATTGATATCATCCAGAAGTTCGCGGACGGACTTCTTTTCCAAATCGTTATATAAAGAAGGTTCTTCTGATATTTTAATGAATGGCATAATCGTTCGGTTTAAAGAATTACACAGTTTCAGTTTGCAATGAATGGTAGGATATGAGCCCTTCCATAGGACTTTGGATAATCTTACCGATACGGATGCCTGTATTCCCGGCAGCTTCGGATAATATATCTTTGTAGTGGTATGCAATGGAACCGGCAAAACTCACAGCGTAATTATGGTAATCGTATCCCAGTACATTCCGTGTGATAAAGTCTGTAAAGCTGCTGAGTACAAGCTGGTGTATCTTGGGTTCGTCTATATGCTCCGCAAGGAACGGGGAAAGGCTTGCCAGGAAACGGTTCGGGAATGGTTGGCGGTATACCCGTTCGATAATGTCTCCGGGAGTAAGGTTATATTGCTTCAGGAACTTGTCTTTCAGTTCCTGCCCCATCATCCCTTTCAACAAGTCGCCTACCAGGCGTTTGCCTAATACGGCGCCGCTTCCTTCGTCCCCGAGGATGAATCCTAAGGGGGAGACATTGTCTACAATGTTTTTGCCATCATAAAAGCAAGCATTGGAACCGGTACCCAGGATACAGGCAATGCCGGCCTTTCGCCCGCATACACTGCGGGCGGCGGCTAAAAGGTCGGTGTTGACTTCCACACGGGTTACGTTTGTATGCTGTATGATGACATTACGGACCACTTCAACCTTATCGACAGTACATCCGGCTCCGTAAAAGTAAATGGCTTCTAATGCGCTATTTCCCAGTTGGGGCAACAAGACTTCGGAAATCTCTTTTCCGATTTCTTCTTCCGACTGGAAATATGGATTCATACCTTTTGTCTTTATCGAACGAGTTAATTTACCCTGCTGGATTACGCTCCAATCTGTTTTTGTAGAGCCACTATCTGCTATTAATATCATATGTTTAATTTCCTTTCCATTCCAATACCCCTATTTCTCCTCCGGCAGAGGTAAACACTACTTTGTGACGGGACAGGGGGTAGACTGTGTTTATTAAAGAACTTCCTATTCTGTGCTTCCACAGGACTTTGCCTGTTTTTGAATCGAGTGCAAATATAAGTCCGTTTTTTGTACTTCCAAACACTGCATTTCCTTTCTCTTCAATCATGGAGGGGGCAAACTCATAGCCAAAGCCTGCATTTGATGCCCATAACAGGACAGGCTGGTTTCCTTGGGTTGAAAAACAAACGATGGTATCATTCATCGTTTTTGCATAAACCCGCTGTTTGTCAACAGAAAGGCCGATAGTCTCGCGCACTTTGGCTTCGTGGGTACGCCAGATGGTTTCTCCGGTTTGCAGGTCGATGGCTGTCATTGCACGCTGAGGGTCTACAATGAATACTTTTTCTCCTACGGCAACAGGCCATACGGCGGCAGGGGAGAAGTGCATGCGTGTTAATCCGCCTGTCCATTTCCAAAGGTTTTTGCCATTGGTTTTATCTAAGGCGTATAAAGTATTGTCCCATGCGCCGAACACAACTTTATCGGATGTTACCAGCGGACGTGTTTCCACATAGCCTTTAACTCCGGTATAGGCCCAGATAACTTTTCCTGTTTTTATATCGATGGCACGGAAGGTATGGTCGCTGGCTCCGATATAGGCAATTCCTTTTTCAATGGTTACGGCGCCGAGAACCGGTTCGGTAGCTGCTGCTATCCATTTTTCTTTACCGTTTGCGGCATCCAAGGCATATATGTTTTTGTCGGCGGAACCAAAGACAATGATACCGTTTTCAACAGCAGGAGTCCCGATGATGCGGTTGCCTGTTTGGTAAGACCATTTCTTCTTTCCGTCTTTTACGTTATAGCAGGTCAGTACGCCTAATCCGTCTCCCACATAGAGATTGTTTTTATAAACAACGGGAGAGGCATAGATACCGGCTCCGGTTTGGAGTATCCAGTCCTCTTTCACTTGGCTGTATTCCTGATTGACGGAGAAGTCCGGGCGTTTGTCTATTAGCTTGTCTTCTTCATAATATTTAGCTTGCATAGACAAGGATGCCCATTTCTTCTTTTCTTCCCCGATTCTTTGTTCGTAGACGAAAAGGGAGTCGGGAGTGATTTCAAAAATAGAATATCCTCCGACATTATCGCTTGCCCGTAAATTGCTGCGGCTTAAGATGCCCGGTATTCCATCATATGAAAGAAAACGGTTGCTGTGGTAATGTCCTCCCAATACAACGCGGATGTTATAAGGACGGACGGCATCTGTCAAGTCATACCAATTGTCTACATCTCCTTCCTGTAGCGGAAAGTGGGTGACCAGTATGACGGGCTTTTCTTTTCCTGCATTCTTTAACTCGCCTTTAAGCCAGGTGATGTCCTGAGGCGACACATGCCCGTCTGCCATGCGGAGTAAAGGACCGGTGTTGAAGCCGAGAAACAGGATGCCGTCGTGTTCGAATTTAAACCGTTCGCTACCGAATAGGTGTTCGAAGTAAGTGGCTCCGGATTCACTCCATTTGGTATCGTGGTTGCCGGGGATGATATAATATTTGACGGTAAGCCGGTCCAGGATGGATTTTGCTTTTTCCAGGGATTCACGGTCCCCTTCTTCCGTAATATCTCCGGCTACAAGTACGAAATCGATTCCCGGGGTGTTGTTGATTTGATTTACAGAATTTTGCAAATCTTCTGCCGACGTTGTTTTCGGTGTAATATGCACATCCGTTAACAAGGCGAAACGGAATTCTGCTGCCTGAAGCTGGCAAAGCAGAAAACAAAGAAATAACAGGATGGACGATTTTTTCATGGTGATAAATGATTAATTATTTGATACTGATTGTCTTTCCGGTAAACCTATACTGAGGATACTCAACCCGATAAATGTAAATAAAGCATTGAATATAAGCAGTTCATAGCTAAAAGAGTATCCGTTGAACCATGCCTCCGAGTTTTTATGCAGGATAAAACAGAGCAGGGGAGAGATAAGGGCGACTAACGGGATATATTTATCGCGTACATTTCTTTTAGTAAATACTCCGAAGGCGAACATGCCGAGTATCGGGCCATACGTATAACTCGCCAGAATGTACACGGCATCGATTACACTTGTATTATTCAAGAGATTAAAGATGATAATGACAAGTCCCATGATGATGGCCATTCCGACATGTACCCGTTTGCGGATGCGGGTAATCTGGTTTTCCGTTTTCTTCTCTATCTCTAATATGTCTACTGTAAAAGAGGTGGTCAACGCGGTAAGTGCGGAGCCAGCCGTTGCATAAGCCGATGAGATAAGGCCGATGATAAACAGGATGCCTACAAATACCGGGAAATAATCTCCGGTTGCAATCATAGGGAAAAGCTCGTCGCTCTTTACCGGGTTTTGAATGCCGTGCCGGGCGGTAAACATGAACAGCAGTACGCCAAGCATCAGGAATAAGGCAATGACGAAGAATTGAAGGATACCACTGGTTATCATGTTTTTCTGTGAGTCCCTGAAGTTCTTGCAACTTAAATTCCGCTGCATCATATCCTGGTCCAAGCCGGTCATGGCAATAACGGTGAAGACGCCTCCCAGGAACTGTTTCCAGAAATATTGCTTTTCATTCACATTATCGAAAAAGAAGGTGTGGGATAAATCACTTTTAAAGATGGCGGTGCACATGGCTCCGAAATCGAGTTGCAAATCGGAAGCGATAAAATAGATACATAGTCCGACCGAAACAACCAGGCAGAATGTTTTTAAGGAATCTGTCCATATCAACGATTTTACCCCGCTCCGGAATGTATAAAGCCATACCAGCGCTACAGTAAATAATACATTCATACTAAAAGGTATATGAAAAGGTCCGAACACCAGCAATTGCAGAGTCAGGCATACCAGAAACAGGCGGACAGAAGCTCCCAGCATTTTAGATATAAAGAAGAACCATGCGCCTGTTTTATGGGAAAATGTTCCGAACCGGTTTTCAAGGTATCCGTAAATGGAGACTAAATTCATCCGGTAGAATAAAGGGATAAGAACGAATGCGATGATAATCTGCCCGACTACAAATCCCAGTACCATTTGTAGATAAGCAAAACTGTTTACTCCAACCATTCCGGGAACAGATACAAACGTAACTCCGGATATGCTGGAGCCAATCATTGCGAAGGCTACAATATACCAGGGCGATTTCCGGTTTCCGACAAAAAAACCTTGATTGTCGGATTTTCTTCCTGCAATGTATGATACAAGGAATAGTATCAAGAAGTATAATACAATTGTTATAAGTACAGAAATAGGGCTCATAGGTATGCTGATTTAAGTTAGAGAAATTAGGAAAAGCGGATACTCGATGTTTGTTTTAGCAAAGATAGTTTTAATTTTGTATTAAGAACTTATATTTTATTATTTTATGAAATGTAATTATTAATTTAAAATTTATATTCTTCTTTCTATCTCCATATTGTTGTTGGCGGTATTCGCTAAATTCCTAAAAACCTTCTATATTTGCATAAAAAATAGTCGGGTTATGAAACTTATAGCAGAAACTGGTTCAACAAGGACGGAATGGGCTTTAGTAGAAGGCGCACACTTGATACATCGTGTTTTTACGGAAGGTATTAATCCGTTTTTCCAGAACAGGCGTGAGATAAGCAGAAGTATTAGATTGGGATTGCCGGAACTGTTTTTTAAGAAGAAACTCGACCATGTGTATTTCTATGGGGCCGGATGTACACCTAATGAGAAGAAGAGTATATTGGAAGCCTCTTTGGTTGCGCAGTTCAAAACACCAGTACAGGTGGAAAGCGATTTGCTGGCAGCCGCCCGGGGATTGTTTAAGAATGAAGCCGGTATTGCCTGTATTCTTGGAACCGGTTCTAATTCATGCTTTTATGATGGGGAGAAGATTGTGAAGAATGTAACTGCTGCCGGATATATATTAGGAGATGAGGGTAGCGGTTCTGCTTTAGGTAAATTGTTTTTATCGGATGTAATGAAGGGGTTGGCTCCTAAATATTTGATGGATGAGTTTTATGAAAAGCTGATGATTACTCCCAGTGATGTTATGGAGTCCGTTTATAACCGTCCGTTCCCTAATCGTTTTCTTGCTGTGATTTCCTATTTTCTTGCGGACTATATGGATGATGAATATGTTTATAATCTTCTGGTCCAAAACCTGCGGAGTTTCTTCTCCAGAAATGTCTGCCAATATGACTACCGGGATTATCCATTACGTTTTGTCGGTTCTGTTGCACATAGCTATTCCAAGGTTCTGAAAGAAATAGCCCTTGAATACTATGCGAATCTGGATATGATTAGAGAAACTCCTATGGATGGCTTAATAGAATACCATGCTATAAATAACATAGGTTAACAAATAATGGTATGCTTTATATCTTACAATCCGCTTTAAAAGCAGATTGTAGCTCTGTCTTTTGTTGTTAATATATAATCTATAATATTAAATTAGTAACCATAAAACGTAATAAATCTAAATACATGTTTGTGATATGAAAAAATAATTTCATATTTGTAAAAGAAACGAGTGTTGATATATATTTGCTAAAATATAGTTTCGTTGATTATTAGTTTTCAGAAAAGGAGATTTCGGGAACCAAGTCCATAGAGAACT
>MJGMD1__coassemble_2012_pt1 | contig 24612 bp, 22 predicted proteins | sample MJGMD1__metabat2_low_PE_010 | metagenome-assembled genome bin MJGMD1 | reverse complement strand
CCACCACACTGTTGGGGGTTATGGTATTTGCTCCTAATACGTCAAATGAAAGAGTACCACTCTTTGTTGCGTTTGTCATGTCCAACGTTTTAGTTTCGGCATCCCATTCAACACCGGTTCCTCCCAAGAGCGATGTATTGAAGCCTTCCAAAGCAATTTCAGACTTTATCCATTTGGCATAAAGGGTTATATCACCGGTAACCGGAGTATTGAAATTATATACTACCTGTTTTTCCGCATCGGAATACCAGCCTCTGAACTTAAAACCCATTTTTTGTGGATTGGCAGGCATGGTCAATTTTTCATTGGCTTTGACAGAAGCCGCTTCCATTTCATTGCCTCCATCCGTATCGAATGTTACGGTATATACTGTTTCACCGGGATTAGACCAACGTGCATATAAAGTGATGTCTTCATTCACAACGTCTGTTGCAAACTCCCATGCGCTTGTATAAGCTGCATCTTTATACCAACCTAAGAAACTACAATTTTCTTTTGTAGGGTTTGTCGGTTTCGCCAACTTGTCGCCTTTATTAACAGTCATAGGTTCCACCTCACTTCCTCCCTGTGCGTCAAAGGTTACGACACAAGCCTGAGCGGCTTCAACCCATTTCGCATACAGTGTTACATTACTCATTACCGTTTCTTTCTCAAAATCCCATACAGTTGTACATGCAGCTTCCTTGTACCAGCCGGAGAAGATGTAATTCTCTTTTGTCGGGTCCTGCGGTTTTGTTACTTTTTGTCCTTCCACAACTTTCAAGGCATCGATATTACTGCCTCCCTGTGTGTTGAACGTTACGATGTACTCTGAGATGACCGGGTCATCTTTCTTACAGCCTACGACGATAACCATCATAAGCAGCATTAATGAAAGTAATTTTCTCATGTTTTTTAATAACTTAGTTTGTAAATTGTATGAATATAAAGTATACATAATATAATCGATTTTGCTTTATTACTCATTATATGAGGATATATGAATAACTATTCTTTCATCAGGATAAAAAACAGCTTTTTTATGTGGCATGAGAACTATATGTATAATATAGAGTTTGTTATTTAATTATCCCCTTGTTTCTTTATATTTGTTACTATATTATTTATAAAACCCTTTAGTTAATACAGGTTATTAAAACGACTTAGTCCTACCAGAACTTTTATTAAATAATTTTATTGTTATTGAATATCAGTATGAATGGATGGTTGTGTAAAGTATAATACTTGATATTTCGGTATAAATAAATATCTTACATGTATCATAATTAGGGTTAATATAAGGTGTTAAACATAAAATATATAGTAAATAAAACCGTTAAATTGTTTGTGTTTAAAAAATATCATATATCTTTGCAATGTGAATTAATAAGCGGGGGATTAGTTCTGGTAGAACTATGTAAAATGTCTTGTAATTATAATCTATATTTAATATTAAATCTTTTGATTTTCAAGAATAATAAATAAGTGCTAATAACTACTGAAGGAATAATAATATTTTTTTATTACCTGCAGGCGTTGTTTTTCATAGTTCGCTGGAATTGAATATCACTACATGTCAAAATCGCTTGGCCTGTAAAGGCAGGGCGGCTTACTATAAAACTAAGATGCAATATCCGGCTTTCAAATCTTAAAAGGAATGTAGATGCTATTTTCGGAACTCTTTATGGTGTTAAGAGTATCAAGATATCACTGTCAGTTATATCAGGGTTAAGCAAAACATGCTATTTTTGTCTGTTATAAAAAAATACCTAAAACATTCTTTTATTGCGGATTGCATTATTTTAGTCAAATTCTTGTTTCCTAAATAATATGTTCTTAATTTTGTGTCATAAAAGTATGTTATATAGCAGTCGTGGTTAAGCAACAGAAAGAAGAGGTCGATCTGTCGGCCAGTTTAGCAGAGGTATGGAGAGTTTTGACCGATAAGGAACGGGAGATTCTCCGTAATAATTCGACGATCCAGCATTTCAAACGTAATGAGTTGATTTATTGCGAGGGCGACGAACCAAGGGATATGATGTGCTTGCTAAAAGGCAAGGTGAAAATCTTTAAAGAAGGTGTAGGAGGAAGAAGCCAGATTATTAGAATGATTAAACCGGTACAGTACTTTGGTTATCGTGCTAATTTTGCTCAGGAAAATTACCTGACTAATGCCTCCGCTTTTGAAGCTTCGTCAGTATGTCTTATTCCGATGACGATTGTCACAGAGCTATTGATGGGAAATCCCAATCTTGCGATGTTTTTTATCCGCCAGCTTTCATTTGATTTGGGGGTAGCGGATGAACGTACGGTTAATCTTACCCAGAAACATATCCGGGGACGATTGGCCGAATCTCTATTATTCCTGAAAGATAGTTATGGCTTGGAGGAAGATGGTGCTACATTGAGTATTTATCTGTCCCGGGAAGACCTGGCTAATCTTTCTAATATGACAACCTCAAATGCCATACGGACTTTGTCTACTTTTGTTTCGGAACGGATTATCGCTATCGATGGAAGAAAGATAAAATTAATCGATGAGGAAAAACTGAGAAAGATCAGTAAGATGGGATAAAAATTAAGGAAGAAAAAAGAGGAGGATTGGGATTAAAATGAAATAATACCCAATCCTCTTTTTTATTTTATAGCTTCACGTATGCGTAAAAGGCGTGTCAGTAATCCTTCCAGCAAATCCAATTGTAACATATTGGCCCCGTCGGATTTGGCTTTAGCCGGCTCGGGGTGAGTTTCAATGAACAATCCGTCGGTTCCTACGGCAATTGCTGCTTTGGCAATTGTCTCGATTAATGCAGGAAGCCCTCCGGAAACTCCGGTTGTTTGGTTGGGCTGCTGAAGTGAATGCGTGGCATCCATAATTACCGGAAACCCGAATTGCTGCATTTGCGGGATACCCCTGTAGTCAACAACGAGGTCTGTATAACCAAATGTCGTTCCGCGTTCCGTAAGCATCACATTGTTATTTCCGGCATCTATTACTTTTTGTGCGGCAAACAGCATGGCTCCCGGTGAAAGAAACTGTCCTTTCTTGATATTTACTATTTTTCCGGTCTTAGCCGCTGCGACTAATAAATCGGTTTGCCGGCACAGGAATGCCGGGATTTGAAGTACATCGACATATTCGGCAGCCATAGCCGCTTCGTTTGTCTCATGTATATCGGTTACAGTCGGAATGTGGAATGTTTCATTTACTTTGCGTAATATTTTAAGTGCTTTTTCGTCTCCGATACCGGTGAATGAATCGATTCGCGAGCGATTCGCTTTCCGGTAAGAACCTTTGAATATGTATGGAATATTCAGCTTTTCGGTGATACTTGTAATTTTCTCGGCAATACGTAAAGCCATATCTTCTCCTTCGATGACGCAGGGACCTGCCATCAGAAAGAAATTATCGCTTTTATTGAATTCGTTTATTGTCAGCATACTATATGATTTTATTGTTTCTTTTATGGAATGAATGGAGGATTCAGGTTAATAATGCCATCACTTTTTGAATTTTCTCTTCGGTTGGCAGAGAGGCATCGATCCACTGGATTTTGCAGCCGCGCCGTTCCATTCCGCGGAACCATGTCATTTGTCGTTTGGCAAATTGGTGGATGGCAATCTCCAGTTGGGTAACCATTTCTTCATAAGATAATTTGCCAATGACATATAATGTGAGGAATTTATATTCCAATCCATAATAAATCAGGTCTTCCGGATCTACTCCGGACGCAATAATGTTGCGGACTTCTTCCACCATTCCTTCATCCAGCCGGGCCCTCAGACGGCGGGATATTTTTTCCCGGCGCAATTCCCTATCGATATGAATGCCTATTACCAGGCTGTTCACCGGTTCATATTCATTGCTGTCAGGTGCCTCGTTCTTGTAATATTCTTCTATCTCAATTGCACGGATGGCACGTTGTGCCGTATCCACATCCGTTTTATTGTGTAAAACCTTATATCCGGCTAATATTTGTTCCAGTTCAGCCAGCGGCTTGTCTTTTAACTGTTCCCGCAATTCCGGGTTCTGCGGCACATCCAGCAATTTGTATCCTTTTAATACGGCTTCGATATACAGTCCCGTACCTCCGCAAAGAATGGGAAGTTTACCTTTTTCTTTTATGGCTTGGTAAGCCCGGTAAAAGTCGTGCTGGTATTCAAAAACATTGTACTTGTAGCCCGGATCGCAAATATCAATTAAATGATAAGGGATATTTTTTCCATTGACGGTATAGTCGGCAAGGTCTTTACCGGTTCCAAGGTCCATGGAGCGGTATATTTGCCTGGAATCGGCACTGATAATCTCAGTATCCAGACGTTCGGCAAGAGCTGCGGCAAAAGTTGTTTTGCCGGAAGCTGTAGGCCCGAGTATTGTGATGAGCTGGTATGTTTCCATTGCAATACAAAGATACAAAAAAAGCCGCCCTTAAACAAGGACGGCTTTCATACTATTTTGTGTTGGATTATTTACCAGCGATAACGCGAGCCATTTCACAAACTTTGTTTGAATAACCCCATTCGTTGTCATACCAAGAAACGATCTTAGCGAAGTTAGCATCCAAAGAGATACCAGCTTTAGCATCGAAGATAGAAGTATTGGCACAACCACGGAAGTCTGTAGAAACAACAGCATCTTCAGTGTAACCCAGTACGCCTTTCAATTCGCCTTCAGAAGCTTCTTTCATAGCTTTGCAGATGTCTTCCATTGTAGCGTTCTTTTCAAGAACAACTGTCAGGTCGACAACAGAAACGTCAGAAGTCGGAACGCGGAATGCCATACCGGTTAATTTGCCGTTCAATACAGGTAATACTTTACCTACAGCTTTAGCAGCACCAGTAGAAGAAGGGATGATGTTTTCAAGGATACCACGGCCACCTCTCCAGTCTTTCTTAGAAGGACCGTCGACAGTCTTCTGAGTAGCTGTAGCAGCGTGAACTGTAGTCATCAAACCTTTAACGATACCGAACTTGTCGTTCAATACTTTAGCGATAGGAGCCAAGCAGTTAGTAGTACAAGAAGCGTTAGAGATGATGTCCTGACCTGCGTAAGAAGTATGGTTAACACCATAAACGAACATAGGAGTAGCATCCTTGGAAGGAGCAGACATGATAACTTTCTTTGCACCAGCCTGGATATGTTTGCGAGCAGTTTCGTCTGTCAGGAAGAAACCTGTAGATTCAACTACAACTTCAGCACCAACTTCATTCCATTTCAAGTTAGCAGGATCCATTTCTGCAGTCAAACGGATTTTGTTGCCGTTAACTACCAAATTGTTGCCTTCTACAGCAACTTCGCCGTCGAAACGACCGTGTACTGAATCATATTTCAGCATATATGCCAAATAATCAGCATCCAAAAGGTCATTGATACCTACAACCTGAATGTCATTGCCGAAGTTCTTAACTGCAGCACGGAACACCATACGTCCGATACGGCCGAAACCGTTAATACCTACTTTAATCATTGTAATAAAACTTTTATGGTTTATTGAAAATATTATTTATATCATTCATCTTAGAGAAAACAAGGTCCGAACATCGTTCATCTTCTTGTTTTTAACGACTGCAAAGGTAGTCATTTTTTTTATTGAAAATAGAATTGTTTAAGAAAAATATGCTCTCTAACATAAATTAATTTTTGCAGATTACTTCTTTTTCTTGAACAGCTTGCCAATCACCCAGTTTTGAGCTTTTCGTATTCCCCAGGTAACTAAAAGCGGGCGTACAACATCCCATGCAACGGGCAATAATCCTTGTGCAACAGAAAGATAGTCGCTCATGCCGAGTGGGGTGGAAGCTACCGGAAGGGCAGACGAATCCGGATTGTTTTCCGCTGCTTTGGATTTGGCTTTTGTTTTAGGAAATAGGAGAGTGGAAACCCCCGACACAAGAAGGGACCCGGCATTGTCTTGTATGTAGTTGAACTCTTCGTTCAACTTTTGTTCCCTCAGCAGGCATTCCTGTTGAATGCGTTGCTTGTCAGAAATCAGTTTCTCCAGAGGTGTCTGCTGGTTGTTCATTGTCTGTCGCTTGATTTTTATCTTCGTTTGAGGTCAATGCAGCGATTACTACATTCAACACTTTCTCGCTGATTTTATTTTTGTTCAGTATGATAATTCCGATCAGAAGTACATATAATATTGCAACAATGGCAAAACCCGAACCGACTGAACCGAATATGTCTCCCAGGAAAAAGCCTAAAGCCAGGAAGATGAATAAAATGGCGAAGAACGCCAAAAACAATAAAATAACACCATATGAAAGAACAGCGATAACTTTCCCTGTTCTTTCATATGTGCTTAATTTCAGGAGTTCCAGTTTTAATTCCACATACTCTGAAAGATCTTTTTTCAGCTCGCGGAAGATTTCACCTGATTCTTTCTCCATAAATTATTCTGCAACGATTTCTTCGGTAGCTTTTACCACTTCAGCTTTACCTTCTTTGTATTTTGCTATAGCGGAATTGAAGCCGTCTTTTACTTTACCGACTACATCATTAAGTTCTTCTAATAATTGCTCTCTTTTATCTGTTGCTGCTAAATAACCGACAGCAGCACCGACAGCCGCTCCTACTACGAGGCCTAATAATAATTTTGAATCTACGTTTTTCATAACTCTTTCTTTTTTTATGTTGCTACTAAGATAACGCAAAACTTTGAATGATAGTTTAGGTTTGCATTAACTTTTGTGTTAATTAATGTTGTTTCAGAGTCTTTACCGCCACCCAGTTGTTTTTCTCCGTATAGGAGAGCAGGGCCAACTGGTTTTTGTTGCATTCGGCTTCTATCGCAGGAATATCTTCTTTGTAGAATCCGCTCATATAAAGCAACCCTCCGGGTTTCAGGCAAGATGCATATGATTTGATGTCGTTTAGCAAGATGTTTCTGTTGATGTTGGCGAAAACAATATCGAACGTTCCGAATGCAGGAATTTGTTCGGCGCCTCCCAATGCGATTTGAATATCTGTTGTATGGTTCAGGCGGGTATTTTCAAGCGCATTGTTATATGCCCATTCGTCAATATCGATGCCTACCACGCGTTTGGCTCCTTTCATTTTGGCAAGGATAGCGAGAACGGCAGTTCCGCATCCCATGTCCAGTAATTCTTTGCCCTCGAGGTCGAGTTTCAGCATTTCGCTAATCATCAGGTACGTCGTTTCATGGTTGCCGGTGCCGAATGCCATTTTAGGGTCTATAATAATTGTATAGGTATAACCGGGCTCGGGTTCATGGAATGAAGCGCGGATAATGCAATCGTTTCCTATACGGATTGGTTTGAAATAATTCTTTTCCCATTCTTCGTTCCAGTCCTTACTTTCAACCAGGTTTTCTGTGTAATGGATTTCAACATTATCCAGAGGGAATGTAGCCAGTTTGTCCTGTAAATCTTTTACATTGTAAAGCTGGCCGGAGATATAGCCTTGCAGCCCGTTTTCATTTTCCGTGAAACTTTCAAAGCCTATTTCTCCCAGTTCGGAAGCCAGTATGTCATTTATGATTGAAACTTCTACCGGAGAAGTATATGTGAAGCTTAGCTCGTAATAATTCATCTTTCTGTTTTTGTTAATATCGTATTTCGCAAATATACACGATAAATCCAAAAAGTAACAGATAACAGGGCTTTTTTTCTCAGTAGAGATAAGGATACCGGGATAATAGTGTCAAAATAATAGGGTTAAATGTCATTTTTGACACTTATATCATGTGAAAAAATATTTTCTTTATCCCTTATTTGAGAAATCAGCGATAAAAAACTCTTATATTGTTATGAGAAAGATTAGTTTGTTTTTATGGGCTGCACTGGCAGTCATTCTTGTTAACTGTACTTCGGTACCGAATGTGGAAGTGAAAAAACTTCGGGTGGAAATGAAAGAAAATCCGGTAGGTATAGATATTCCACAGCCTCGTTTTTCCTGGCAGATAACATCCGGGACGCCTGCTTTGGAGCAGGAGTATTATCAGTTGCAGGTTGCGGCTTCGCCGGAGCAACTGAAAGAGGGGGATTTGATATGGGATTCCGGGGTGGATTCTACCTACCTGTGCGTGTTGGTTCCTTATGCCGGAAAGCCTTTGGAGTCGGGTAAGACGTACTACTGGCGCGTAAAAGTGAAGACAAACCAGGGGGATGCCGTCTGGAGCGATGTGGGTAGTTGGACGATGGCATTCTTGAATGCTTCCGACTGGAAAGCCTCTTGGATCGGTCAGAAAGAGATGGCAAACCAGGGAGAAACAGACCAGGGAAAAACCCGGCTTGCAGCCCGTTACCTGCGAAAAGAATTTGATGCGGGCAAACCGGTAAAAAACGCTCTTCTTTATATTTCCGGGCTTGGTTCTTCCGAAACCTATCTGAACGGGAAACGTATAGCGGAAGATGTTTTATCCCCTACGGTTTCTCTATATACGGAAAAAGTATATTATAATGTATATAATGTAACAGATTTCCTGACATCCGGCAAGAACACAATCGGAGTGATGTTGGGTAACGGACGTTATTTCTCCATGCGGAATCCGGGAATGATGACGTTCGGCCTTCCCCGTTTGTTGGCACAGCTGGAGGTAGAGTATGCGGACGGTTCAAAGGATATCGTATCGAGTGATACTTCCTGGAAAGTAACCTCCAAGGGGCCGATTGTCGCCAACAATGAATTTGACGGGGAAGAATATGATGCCCGTCTGGAATTAGGCGACTGGAATAAGAACGGATATGATGATAGCGCATGGAAAACTGTAGACCTGATGGAGGCTCCCGGCGGAAAATTAATCGCACAGCCTAATCCGAATATCTGTATACAGGAGAGAATAAAACCAGTCTCCATTACCGGACGTCCGGATGGCAAGTATATCCTTGATATGGGACAAAATATGGTAGGATGGTTGTCTGTTAATTTAAAAGGGAAAAAGGACAAACCCATCATCATGAAGTTTGCCGAGACCTTGCAGAAAGACGGTTCCCTTTATCTGGCAAATCTGCGTTCGGCCAATGTAACGGATATTTATACGCCTGCCCGCGACGGAAAGTTCAGTTGGGCTCCCGTTTTTGTATACCACGGTTTCCGTTTTGTGGAAATAGATGGACTCGATTATAAACCGGAGCTTTCGGATTTCACGGGTGAAGTTATTTATGATAAGATGGAAACCACCGGGACATTCGAGACATCCAATCCGGTAATTAACCAGATATTTAAGAATGCTTACTGGGGCATTCGCGGGAACTACCGGGGAATGCCTACGGATTGCCCGCAACGTGACGAACGCTTGGGCTGGTTGGGCGACCGTGCAACCGGTGCTTATGGCGAATCGTTTGTTTTTGATAATGCTTTACTGTATAAGAAATGGTTGCAGGATATAGAAGACTCGCAAAGTCCGGAGGGCAGCATCTCGGATGTTTCCCCGAATTATTGGATACTTTATAATGATGATGTTACCTGGCCTTCCGCATTTTTCTATATTGCCGATATGATATATACCCAATATGGGGATGATTCGGCTATCCGCAAGCATTATCCCGCCATGAAGCGCTGGATGGAACATATGCTCGAAACAGGCATGAAAGATAACCTGATTGTGAAAGATACGTATGGCGACTGGTGCATGCCGCCGGAATCCCAGGAATTAATCCATTCGCAAGACCCGACGCGTAAGACCGATGGAACATTGTTGAGTACGGCTGTTTTCTATGATTTATTGAATAAGATGGCTTGTTTTGCCCAACTACAATGGAATTATGATGATATATCCGTTTATGAAGACCTTGCCGCCAAAATGAAAAAGGCATATAATGAGAAATTCTTCAATCCGGAAACGGCAGAATATGCAAACAATACAGTGACGGCTAATATCCTTTCTTTGCGTTTGGGGCTGGTGCCGGATGGCTATGAAGCGAAAGTGTTTGAAAATATCGTGAAAAAGACCGAAGGGGATTTTAAAGGACATGTAAGTACCGGTGTTTTGGGTATCCAGCACCTGATGCGCGGACTGACGGAAAACGGCAGGGTGGATGTGGCATATAAGATTGCAACAAACGATACCTATCCGAGCTGGGGGTATATGGCCAAGAACGGGGCTACTACTATCTGGGAACTTTGGAATGGCGATACTGCCGATCCTGCGATGAACTCAGCCAATCATGTGATGCTGCTCGGCGACTTGCTGATTTGGTATTATGAAGATCTGGCCGGTATTAAATGTACGCCGGGTGCTTTATGTTATCGCCATATCGATATGGCTCCTGTTTTCCCTGAAGGATTGAATCATGTAACCGCTTCCTATCAATCGGTTTACGGTGAAATAAAAAGTGCATGGAAGAGAAAGGACGGAAAATTCAGTTGGGATATCACCATACCGGGAAATACTTATGCAACAGTCTGTATTCCTAAGGATTTTGGAGTGAAAGTAACCTCTTTGCCCGGCATCTGTGAAATAAATGAAGACGGCCAATTTATAAAAGTCGAAATAGCTTCCGGTACCTATCATTTCGGGAACTGACGGAACTTGTCCGGACCGGATCGGATTACCATACGACCGGTCCGGGAAAGAATTCATAACTATGGTTTTCCGAATTCATAACTATGATTTTGAAAAACCATAGTTATGAATTCTTTATTTTAATTCGCTTCTGAGGTTCCATGCTTGTATATGCTTAATTCCGTTTCGTACCGGTAGTGTTATATCATCAAGAGAAACCACAAATTTCTTAAAATGGTCATTTATAGCCTCTAAAGCAGAAAACTCCCTTTCTATGGTGCTTTCTTCAGCTAATATGTATGTGCATTGCACATAAATGGTGTCCCCTGTTTTTTGTGCTACAAAATCTACTTCTTTGTCTTTTACATTACCTGTGTAAACCTCGTAACCTGCACGAAGAAGTTCTAAATACACTAAGTTTTCTACCGAATATCCGATACCATAGCCATATCCCGGATATAGATAATTTTTGTAAGCCAGGTCATTAATATAAAACTTAGCATTGCCTGACAGGGTGTCTTTCCCTTTAATATCATAACTTGCTTTTCTCCCTTGGCCTTTAAAATACTTAGTTATATTATTTATGGAAATTAAGTTTGAAGCATTGTTTACGAGAAAGATAAAAATATCCCGGAATATCTATTACTTGCTCCGTTTGTATTTTTTTTAGGGAACAATTACTTTTTTACGGACTATCTGTATCCGGCCTTTTTTGGAGATGCAGAAAAGGGTTTATCTTTATTCCTTTCAATACGATTTTAATATATGTAATACGAATGGGAAAAAAGAAGAATGTAAGAAAGGCACGGAAGGAATTGCCGGTATTATTGGAAGAATGGTTAAATCAATTGGCGGCAAGGGTACGTGCAGCCGGTCATGCACATACGGCTTCCAATTATGAGAGTGCTTTACGCTCTGTACAAAAATATTTGGGTACGGATGCCGGAGGTTTTCCGCTTTCGGAGGTAGGGCCAAGCTGGGTGGAAGGGTATGCCGCCTACCTGAAAACACAGCATAGCCTGAAAGCGGGCAGTGCAAACTGCTATTTCCGCAACCTGCGTGCGGTGTATAACAAGGCTGTGAAAGAGGGGATAATACCTCCTCCCGGAACATCCCCTTTCCGCGGAGTATCCATCCCGGTGCCCCCTACCGCTAAGCGTACGCTTTCGGTGGAGGATATGCGGAAAATCGTGGAAGCCGGATTGTCTGCCGGTCTGCCGTCCGGCATGAAAAACAAGCTGGTTCGTGCGCGGGACATCTTTTTATTCCTCTTTTATGCGCGCGGCATGTGCTTTGTGGACGTGTTCAACCTCCGGAAGGAGAACGTGCATGGCGACTATATCGGCTACAGCCGCAGCAAAACAGGGGTGGCCCTGCAGGTTAAAATTACCCCCGAGATGAAGCAGTTGATGGAGCGTTACGAAGAGACCGGCAGCCCCTACCTGTTTCCTTTCCTGCGCGAAAAGTTTCGCGGCAGCGGGGACGGTGTCTGTTGCAAATCCGCCCTGCGGCGTATCAACAGGCATCTGGGGAAGCTGGGCGGCATGCTCGGTATCAGCAATCTGGTCACCACCTATTCGGCACGCCATACCTGGGCATCGCTTTTAGAATCGTGCGGGGTGAATACGGCGGTCATCAGCCAGGGACTGGGGCATAGCTCGGAACGTGTGACGCGTATTTATATGAAAGGGATGCCTTCGCACCTGCTTGACGGAGCGAATGAACGGATGCTGGACTGTTTTTTGCGGGGCAAAAAGAAAAAAATATGGGATATAAATAAAAAATGTCCCCTTCTTTGTAAGAAAGGGACATTTCATAAACCAAGCCCCGTACATCCTTTATGAATCAGGGCTTATACGGTTGCAAATGTACAAGTTATTCCGACAAAAACAAACAAATCCAATAAAATGTAAACAGACTCTAACGCCTATTATTTAATAAATAACTTTCGACAAAACTGATTTTATCTAAAAGTTGATTCCTAAAGTCTTGTATTTCAGCCAAGATTGCATTGCCATTATCCGTTGTCCCTTTCTTACAAAGAAGGGGACAAAAATGGAGGATAACAGAAATGACAATGACAAAGACAAAGACTCAAATCCCCGGTAAAGGTATTGCTGAAGATTTTGCTGTTACAGCAGGCCGTATTCGCATACGGCTGCATGTAGGGGCCCGGGCGGTTGCACCCTGTTCCGCACGCCTGCGAAAGCAGTACATAGCACTATTTGATACCTCCGCAGACGTGCGAAAGCATAAAATAGCAGTACGGAACCTGTCCGCAGGCTTGCGGATGCATAAAAAGCATAAAAAAAACACCGCCGCACATCTGCGAAACCACAAAATGGCACTATAAAACACCGCCGCAGGCATGCGGAAGCATAAAATAGCGCTATGTACTGCTTTCGCTGGCATGCGGAACAATTCCCGGTTATTAAATATCTTTTAAAACTTTATTCACATGGCTAAAATTCAAACAATTCCCAAATCCAGATTACGAAACAACGAATGGCTGGCGGCAGGACGCGCCATCGAACTGCAAATCCAGACAGCGGGCGCAGCCGCATTGGGCGTAACCGCCCCTTTTGAAAATTACAAAAGGGCCCTGCAAGCTTACGACGACAGCCTCGTAAAACTCACCAAGAGCGCACTGACCGTCGAAATGGCCGCCGCCGATAAAAAACGCGACTCCCTCCAATCTGCCATCCTCGACCAGATACGCACGTTTGCCAACCATTTCGACGCCGGCAAGCAAACGGCAGCACGGCGCCTGGTTCCCTTTGCCGACAAATACAAAAATACCACCCAACTGAGCTTCAACGACCAGACCGGCATGACGGAAAACTTCATACAGGCTGCCGGGGCGGATACGATGAAAGCGGATTTCGAAACCCTCGGCCTGACCGCGTGGATCGGCGAACTCAAAATAGCGAACGCCCGATGCGCCGCCCTCTCCGATGCACGCCGCGTGGAATCCGGCCTGCGCAACACCCCGCAGAAATCCGAAGAGACCCGCCCGGCATTCTACGCGGCCTATGATGCACTGGTGGAAGCCCTCAATGCCCTTGCCCTGGTGAACGGCGACAGCAAATACCTGGAACTCTTCACGTGGTGGAACGCCATGATAGACGAATACCGCGTATCCGTATCCCTGCGCCTCGGAAAAGGCAAAGGCGGAAAAACCGACGGCGGAAGCAGCAACCGGCCTAACCCGGATGCGGGTGGGGGCGGAAGCGACGGGGACAAACCGGAGGAGCTTTAAGCAGTTGACAATTGACAGGTGACAGGTGACAGTTGGCAGTTCGATTGATGATTTTTCACGTTAAAATAATATACAATGAAACAGTTTAAATTCTTTTTCCCTTGCCTCTTGCTTTTGGCATCTTGTACGCAGGATGCAGCTTTGCAGGAGAAGGAAGCCGTAGAAATCAGGTTAAGCGCGGGTATTGGCAACCTGGAGGCTTCCGGGGCTACCCGCGGTGTGATTAACGAAGATTATGCCAAACCGTTGGATGTATCTTTTGCCCGTATCGACCAGTTGACGGGTGGTAGCTGGCCCGCTTACACCACCGTAGCCAATCCTTTGGCGGCGACCCGTGTAGGCGGCGCCGGGCAGCAGGGTATCACTTTTACAACGCAACAGTTTTACCAGAACAGTGAGGCGGACAATGGCACGAAGCTGATTGGCTGGTATCCCAACACTGGTACATATACTAACGGGGCGGTCGCTTTCGACATCAGTAAAGGTACTGTCGATGTGATGCTTACGCCGGAAGTAACGGGCAACAAAGCGGAAACGGAACAGTTTGGCACGGCAGGCCATACCTTCACCTTCAACCACCTGTTGACGCAGATAACGGTGCAAGCTTACGCATCGGTAGACGGCACAGCTGCCATGTGGGGCAACGTGACTTCCGTTAAGGTGAAGGGCCAGCCTACCACATGCACCGTTACACTTCCGAAGCAAACTCCTACCGCATGGGGTACTACTGCGGATCTTTTGCTGAAAAATCCGACTACTGACTTAGACATGGCTGTTGCCGACCTGAACAATTCATCGCAGACCAGCCCCGTTACCCTCGGCTATGCCATGTTCCAGCCGACAACAGCGAATACATTGACGCTGGAAGTGATCACCGAAAAGGGGGGTACGCGCGATGTAACGGTTACCTTGCCCGGTACTACCAATTCCAACAATTTTGCCGCCGGCACAGCTTATACCGTCACCTTGAACTTCAAGTCTACAGAAGTAGTACCTACTGCCAGCATCTCCGCCTGGAAGACTGGGGCTCCTATTCCTACAGTCGATTTATAACCATAAAAGAGAGGATACACGATGAATACAGTAAAAAACAGACATCCGCTCTCCCCTGTGGGGGCGAAGCGGTTGTTTTCCTCCTCCCTCCTCCTGCTCTGCGCCTGCATGGGTTTCTCCTCGTGCTCCGCGGAAGAGGACAGGGATGCTCCGGAGGAAGGCACCGCCGTCGGCTTTACGCTTGCAGGCATCAGCGGCGAGGTGACAAACGGCACACCTACCCGTGCCGCCCTGACCAAAGACACGAAAGTGCGTATGGAAGTCTACAGGACGGGCGCACAAAGCAGCGCCAACCATGTAGCAGAAAAAGACTACACGGTGCAAGCCGACGGTACGCTGTCTGCTGCGGACGGCAAAGAATTGCGCCTGATAGAGGGTGCGTATGACTTCTACGCGATTACTCCCGCCTTGCCGGTGGACGCCACCGGCAGTGACCCTACGGTGTCTGTCCCCCAGCAAACGGACTTTGCCGTTTCGCTGACCACAAACCGGACGATTGAGAAATGGACTACCGCCGAAGGCAGCAGTGTAAAACGTACCGTTGCCTTGGATGAGCTTGCGCGTAAATGCGCGAAGGTGAATTTCGCCATCGACCTGGCCGAAGACGTGGCTCCCACGATTACCGATACGAAGATAACGGAAGCCAAGCTGACGAATATGCCGTCCAATCTCACAGCAACAGGCATTGACCTGCCTGCCGGCAGCGGCACGGCTACCGTGACCCTGCCTTCAAAGCTCTTTACAACCGATTCGAAGAACCCCCGCAATGCGTCGGGCAGCACGGTACTCTTGCCTAAAACGAGCGGCACATTCAGCCTGAGCATGAAGGCGCAGTTCAACGGCGTGACGAGCGTTACGACCCAGTTCCCCGCCTCCAACGTCCCGGCCATGCCTTTCGATGCGGGCAAGGAATACACCTTTACCGTACGGCTGACCAAAGACAAGCTGGGCAATACGACCGCCGACCTTTGGGTAACGGTCTCCAAATGGCAGAGCAGCAGCCAGGATGTGAACATCGGCGGCGTACCCAACAAAGGACCTATCTACACGCAGTTGCTGGGTGAATGGAAGAATTTGACGTGGGGCGATGTGAACCTCGGCGGCGTGCCTACCGGCCTCATTCCTGTCGGGGTAAGCGGTTGGTGGAACAATATTTACTACAACCCGCACCTGGGCAGCAGCGATCCGGGGAGCAACGACTGACTGGAGATGAAAAAAGATTGACAAAAAAGAACTAAAAACGAATAAAATAAAAACAGAATAAGTTATGAATACCTTTAAATATCTGTTATTAGGTTCACTTTTCCTCGCGTCCTGCAGCGAACAGGAGGAGTTTAAACGCCCCGGTGAAACAGGCGGCGAAACCATAGAAGTGACACAGGACATCCAAGTGAACGTACTGCCCATGCAGTCTATTGCCAGCCCCGCCACCCGTTCGGCAGCCAACGGCAAGCCGGAAAAAGGGGAAGCTGTCCATCTGACTTACGGAGGCGGCGGTGCCACGACCCGCGTGCAAACGGGGTCCGACCCGATGAACACGGATGAATCTAAAATCAATAATGCTTATATCGTCCAGTTCGACGGGACAGCCCCTACAAGCAAAGTCGCTTGGGTGAGCGGCGATATTAAGAGCCAGTTGGGTAGCGCTACGCCTATCACTTGCAGTTTCCAGATGACTCAGGGCAAGAAGAACCGCGTATATGTGATAGCCAACCGTGCTTCCGCTCCTACACAGGGGATGACGCTTGCCGAGTTCGAGAAACCGGTACCTATGAATAGTTACACGCTGCCAGTTTCCGGCCTTCCCATGTCCGCCATGCAGGATATCGGCGTAGGTGATGCTTTCGATGTGTTCCAACTAAGAAGCGTATTGGCTAAACTGACATTTACATGCGATCCATCCACGGCAGCCCTGACGCTGATAAACGTTCCTTCGGGCTATAGTTTCCTGACCCAGTCCCAGCCGGGGGATAAGGCTGTCCGCCCTTCAGGGATGACATACGATAAAACCATTACTTCATTAACTTCGGGCATCACCTATTATGTGCCGGAAAATATGTCAGGACGAAACGAGCAGTTGGTGCAGCAGGTTACTCGTTGTAGCTTCTTTGCCCCTGAAAACGCCATGTTTGTAAAGATATCCAACAGCGGCACTGATTATAACCTCTATTTGGGCGACGGCAGTGCTCCGGACTTTAACTTCACCGGCGGCTATGCTTACAATATCAAGGCAACCATCTATGGTTCGGATGCTTCTGATTTGCGTGTGGGTACTCCTGTAGTGACAGACCTCAATGCCGGCGGTAAGACTGCCAACTGCTACATTGCGGGTGCTGACAAATTGTATATGTTCAACAGTACGGTGATGGGCAACGGCGCTTTCACTATGGCAAACGGTGCCCCTAATGCTGCCGACATCATCCCTTCCAGACTGAGTCCTGCAAGCGCTGATGTGCTTTGGGAAACCCTAAATAAGGGTGGTAATCCTGACCCTACCCCTACCCAAGGTGATATTATAAAAAACATTTATTTTCTGAAAGACTATATCCTGTTTAAATCAAGCAATACAGAGGGTAACGCTGTTATCGCCGCCCGGGATGCCTCCGGGAATATTATCTGGTCCTGGCATATCTGGCGGATTAACGCTGCTCCTTCAGCCATCCCATTGAAAGATATTACAGGCTCCAGTAGCTTTACCGCTTCCGGTATTAAAATGATGGACCGCAACCTCGGTGCGTTGGAAACGCCGTCAACCGATCCCCATACTTATCTTTCCATGGGCTTCCTGTACCAGTGGGGGCGCAAGGATCCATTCCCGAACATGGCTGCTTTTAGTTCCTCCGGTTCTTGGGCTAAGGCAACCAATGTAGACTTCTCTACCGATAAGTCTACCACTCCTGCATCTTCTGTGGCAATGTCCATAGCTTCGCCTACCAAGTTCTATTGTGGTCCTTCTTCACCTTACGATTGGTGTACTGCTCGTAATGATAATTATTGGGGTACTCCTTCTACGGGTAATACGGTAACTATAGGTAATAAATCTTATGACAGTAATCGTGGTAGTAAAACCATTTACGATCCTTGCCCTCCGGGTTGGCGCGTTCCTGCTCAATACGTATATGCTAATGCAGTAGGCGCTATTGGTGGCGGATTTGATCATGGCTTCGATTTCAAAGGTAAATTAACCTCGTCTGCCTCAATATTTTTGCCTGCTGCGGGCTACCGTAGCAACAGTACCGGCGCTTCCTACAATCAGAGTATCTTCGGTTACTACTGGGCGTCTTCGGTTCCGTCAGGCAGTGTCTACGCGAGCTACGTGTACTTCAATAGCGCTACGCTGAATGCGACATCTTCCAACCGTGCCAACGGGTTCTCAGTGCGTTGCGTCCAAGAACAGTAAGGTCGGCGAATTGCCGACCGCATTCGATTGATTTGATTGATTTGATTATTTCTCCTGTGGAAAGTACCATTCCTGTTCTTTGCTTTTGAACGGGAATAAAATGTTAAATTATGAACAGACTTTTGTTTTTGCTCTTCCTCTTTCCGGCTTTGCCCGTCCTCTCGCAGGAGACGGTGACCGGTATCCTTTTGGGCGATTCCACCTACCGGCGGGTAATCCTTGCCGGCGAGGACAGCCTGAACTGCTACCTGTCTTACCCGCTGGGGAAGTACGAGGTGTTGCGCGGCTTCGGGACGAACGCCGGGGAACTGGCCCGCCTTGAAGGCTTCGTGCGCCGCGCCTTTTCCGACACGCTGGTCTATGTGCACGACGTGCAACTCACGGGATACTGCTCCATCGACGGGACCTATGCCGCCAACGAGCGGCTCTCCGCGAACCGCGCCGGCGGGATGAAACAGTATCTGGACAAAGAGTACGCTTTTTCGTCCCGCTACCCGGTGAAGGTAAGCTCCGTGCCCGAAGACTGGGCTACGCTGGACCGCCTTGTTTCGGCCTCCGCCTACCCGTGGAAAGAAGAGGCGCTGCAAATCATCCGGAGTACGGACGAACCCGACAGACGCCAGTACAAACTGATGCAACTGGACGGCGGCGCCCCCTACCTGGAGATGCTTACAGAAATCTTCCCGGCGCTCCGCCGCGTGGAAATCAAAGTGGTGTACGACCTCAAACGGACTATCGAACGGCGCTACAACCGCACACTGAGCGATTCCGAATTCCGCGCCCTCCTGCAGCGCGAGCAGCAGAAGGCGGAAGTGGACGAACAACGCCTGGCGGACCTTCGCAAACTCACAGAAAAACAGGAACGCGCCGAAGCCGAAGCCCGTGCGAGGGAACGTGCCGAAGAACAACGCCGCGAGGAACAAATCCGGCAGCAGCAGGAACGCTGGGAGGCCCGTCGCAAAGCCGAAGAGGCGGAGCGCGAACGCATCCGCGAAGAACGCCGGAAGTTCGTCCCCGTCTTCGGCATCAAGACGAACCTTGTCTCCTGGGCGGGCGTCACCCCGGAGTTCGAACGTACCACCTTCATGCCGAACCTTGCCGCGGAAGCATTCTTCCTGAAACGCTTCTCGGCGGAACTCTCGGCCGTCTACTCCAACTTTAGCTTCGGCAACGGAGGGCATTGGGCCGTGAGCGGCTACAGCGTGGAACCCCGTTTCTGGCTGAAAGGGGACGGGCACTACAAAGGCTTCTTCTTCGGCGTGTACGGGCAGGCGGGCGACTTCAACGTGCGGCGCGGGGAGGCGGAAGCGGCTTCCAACCACACGGGCACTTACTTCGACGCGGGCATTTCGGCAGGCTATTACCTGTCGCTAACCAAGCACCTGGGGGCCGAGTTCGGCCTGCGCGGCGGTTACCATTCGGCAAACTCGCAGTCGTACGACATCCGCGGGGGCATGAATTACCCCGGCGGGACCGACGATGCCAACCGCTTCGGGCTGACCCGCATCAACGTGAGCCTGGGTTACAGGTTCTGAAAGAATGAAAAGAAAAAAGAACACGAGAATGAAACGAGAAAATTTATTGCTGCTGCTGGGCTGTGCCGCCTTTTTCTCCTGCACGAGGGTGGAACTTACTCCTGCCCCCGGCAAAGTGGATGTCGCCGTACATACGGACTGGGGCAGCCTGCCGCCGGCTTCCGGGATGGAATACTGTTTCTATCCCACCGGCGGCGGGGCGGCTGTGAAAACAGAGGGGACCGGGGGAGGAGGCGAAACGACGTTGCCGCCGGGCAGTTACCGGCTGCTGGCATACAATACCGGAACCGCAAACATCTCCTTTACCGGCATGGACAGCTATGACACGGCTACGGCATCCGCCACTGTGGACACTGCGCCGGATGCGGCTTCCCCCGCTGCCGGTACCCGTGCAGGCGGGATGGTTTTCGTGAAGCAGCCGTCGGCGCTTTATGCAGGCACGGGCCCGGAAGAGTTGGTGGTTCCCCGTTTGGACCCGGTGGAAGCTTCAATAAGCATGAAGCAACTGACACGGACCCTGAGGCTGAAGTTCAAGCTGGACGACACGGAAGGGGTGGACACGCTGGAAGGGTATATCAATGGCGTGTACCCTTCCCTGCTCCTTTCGACAGGCGAAGCGACAGAGGCGGCAAAGGAGGCCGCCCCGCAGGTGGCTACGGCTTTTGCCGCGCCTGCCGCCCGGGCGGAAACCACGGTGGAGCTCTCCCTGCTCGGGCTGTTGGCCCCGGAGGGCGGCACGGCCTACCGCAGCACCCTCCGCCTCACCCTGAAAGGCGCCGATGGTTGGAGGCAGCAGGCGGATGTGGACCTGACGCGTGTCCTGACAGACATCTTCAAGGCCGGCGGCGGAAGCTTTGTCTTAGAACCGCCGACCATCGAAATCCGGGTGGAACCCACGCCCGCCTCCCTCTCCGCAACGGTGGAAGGCTGGAGGGCGGGAGGAACCGGCGGCGGAACCATACAATATTATTATCCAACCGCCGGTTGATGGAATTGGCTACTTACCATATTTTATAACTTACTAAATTCATAAAAAAATGAAAACAAAAATCGGAATGATGATGGTGGGGCTGGCACTGCTGGCCTCCTGTTCGCAGGAGAATGAAACTCCTGCAGCCTCTACGGAAGGCATGATTACCCTCGGCGTAGCTTCGGGAGGCGGCGGTTCGCTGACCCGCGGGGTGGTAAACAACCTGGCAGCCCTCTCGGCCGACGGGGCGAATGTGGGTGTCTACGGCGTACAGACCACCAATACGGATGCCGCAAAATCTACGCTGGCAGACTGGACAACCGCTCCCAGAATGCGGAATGTCAGGACTACAGCTATCAATGTACAGGGCATCATGAGCTGGGCGAATCCGGAGAACTATTTCTATCCGAAGGGCGAAGCGAAGAACAACGTCCGCTTCTTTGCCTACTACCCGGTAGCCGCCGCTATGGTGAGCACCCCTGCTGCCGCCGGAGTGAGTGAGAAACTGGGATTCACCCTGACAGGCGATGAAGACGTGATGTGGGCTACCCCGGTAATCGGTTCGCGCACGCAACCGGCCCCGATGCTGGCATTCAGGCACAAACTGACACAGTTCACTTTCGTGCTGCTGGATAATGAAGGAACCTTCACCTCAACCAACGGCGCAGTTACGGATGTGAGCATTAACGCCAATACAACGGCCACGATGGACATGGAAACCGGCGTGATGGACACTTGGAATACCGCAAAGGATTTGGTGGTCTGTACGGGCCAAAGCATCACATTAGAGCAGTCTGTCCCGTTCACACTGGACAAGGTGCTGATGCTGGAACCGGGCAAGGCCTCGTTTGACGTGACACTGAAAACTGCCGGCACAAAAGGCATTGTTGTGACGAAAACCACCCAAATCATGCCGGTGGGCGACACGGTCTTTGAAGCGGGCAAGCATTATGTGATTACCCTCAGCCTGTCGGGCAACGTCCTGATCCAGTTGGGCGCCAGCGTGGAAGAATGGCTGGAAGGCAGCACGGGAACCGGCGTTATCGAATAAAAAGTAAAATGGACAGAAGAATAAAATTAACAAAATAAGTTTATGAAAAAGAGTTTATTGTTTATGTGCGTGCTTGCCGTTGCTTTGGCAAGCTGTTCACGGGGAGAACTTCCGGATGAACCCGTAACCCCCACTCCTCCCGACCCGGGGAAAGAAGACCTGGTTGAAATACGCCTGCAATCGGCTGTCAACCCGCTGGAAGCGAACACGAAGACGCCGTTTATCGGCGACATCACCGGGGCCAACCCGTTGACGGCTAACGTGCTGAAGACAACAACAAACGGAGGCTTTGCGGTCGGCAGCGGTATCGAGCAGAAATCAATGACCTTCAAGGCAAACGAAACCAGCACGCTGTTGTGGGGCGAAAAGCAATACTACCCGGTGGACAATTCGCCTGTTTTTCTTTGCGGACTGCATCCTGCCGGATTTACATGGACAACAGGTGCGACTGCGGCGTATACGTTCGACGGCAAAACCGATGTGATGGCTGCCCCCGAGGTGGAAACGACAAAGACTCAGGCGCAGCAGGAAATACCGACGTATCCGGTGTTGGCCTTCAAACACCTGTTGACAAACCTTATTGTAAAGGCGGAAGTAGACCTGACAGGGGACGTAACGGCTGCAGACGTACAGAAAGCCTGGGGAGCTATTACAAGTATCGAACTTGCCAAAGTGCAAGGAGACCCTGCAAAACGGATGAATAAGGTAACGGTCACGCTAAAGGATGCAACGGCAGCTACCGCCACGGCTTTCTCTTTGGATGCGACTTACGCCGTCGGTTTCTATAAGATGTCGGGAAAAAACTTCCCGGGTACAGGAGTCTCCGAACCGTTTGTCTTTACCGATGACGCTTTTACCTCCACCCCGATTCCTGACCCGGCGGCTGCGGTAGCCTATTCGATAATTGCGCCTGTTATAGCTGCGGGAACGAATGACTTCACCCTGCTGGTGAAGACGGCGAATGCAACGAGTGCCGGTGTCGAAGTCCCGGTTAAACTGTTGACCACAGGAGATACGCAGGGCAAATATTGCATCGTCACACTCAAATTCAAGAATACGACTATAAGTGCGACAGCCTCCGTTGCGGCATGGGCAGATGGCGGCACGGCAGATACAACAATTCAATAAGCATCACGTTTTCATACGTCCCGTTTTTAATGGGGCCTGTAAGTATAACACGATATGAACAAAAGAGAATTGGCAAAACGAATGGCTGAACGTATGTCTTTGCCTTATCCGGAGGTAATCTATTTTCTGGATACGTTCAATGCCGAACTGGAGGAAGTGTTCAGGAAAGAAGAACGCCTCGTGATGAAAGGGTTCGGCACCTACTCGCTTTGGAAACAGGCGAGACGTGTGGGACGTAATCCGAAAAACGGTAAGGCATATATTATACCTCCACGCCTCAGCGTGAAATTCAAACCGGGCAAGGGATTGCTTGCCCGGTTGAACGGGGAATAGATTCCCGGCAGGGATATTTCCTATAAATTTATTAATTGACAGAAAGGATTTTATTATGAAAAAAGTATTGCTGGCGGCAAGCATCCTGCTTGCGCTCTCGTCCTGCAGCAAGGACGACCGGCTTGTCCCGAATAAGCCGGAACAGGCTGCGGAACCGGTCCGTATCGACCTCCGTACCCTGAATTATGAGGGCGTGATGACCCTCCTCTCCGAACAAACCTCGCTAAAGGACGTGACCTTTACGGACGGCGACTTTACCCGCACCGTCCCGGAACTGGTGGCTTCGGACGACATTGACCCCGACCAGGCAGATCTGCTGGTGTTCAACGCGTCGAACCCGGAAGACTCTCTGGATATGTCCGTTACCCCCGAGTATGTTTCAGTAAGCCTGAACCGCAACGGCGAACATATCGCTTATCTGGCTTTTGCAGATGCCAACCGCCAGAACGAGGTGGCGAACCTGTATGAAGGCCTGTTTGCCACTACGCGCAGCGGCAAACCGGTTGTGACCCGTGGTGTGGATGGCGGCTCTTTCAAGATGAACCTGACCGGGATGAGTTCTGCCGCCTTGGACCAGTTCGAAGCCGAAGGCACGTACGAACTTCCCGAACCTGATTTGAAGTATCAGGAGCCGGTGGCGACCCGCAGTTGGTTCTCCAATATGTTCAAGAAAGTGGCGGCTGTGTTCAAGCCTGCTCCCAAACCGGCAGTGAAGACGCCTGTCCTCGACATCTATATAATGAAGGAGAGAGGCAGCCACAATATGGCTCACGAAATAAACTGGCAGGTGAATAATGCCATCAAATCGCTGAAAGACGTCCAACCCAACGTGAAATTCAACATTCATATTGAAAACTGCGGCTTTAAAGGGACGAGGGATTCGAATGCTGATGTGGATAATTTCCGGAAGTGGATGCGTAACAGTAAATACAAAAATGTGAACGGGCTCTTCTACCTTTGCCGTTGGGGCGAATGGAAAGGGGCCGCCGGGCGTGCTTATGTGCAGGATTATAATGTGAACAACGATTTGCAGGCTTATGGCGTGGTTTCTACTTGTGCCATGTCGCCCTATACATTGGCCCATGAGATGGGACATAATTTTGGAGCGGAGCATGTGAACGTGAAGTGGTATCAATTGATTAATGCCGACTTGATGTCGGGCAAGATCAATCCTTGCTTTCTGGGTAGCGGCAAGCACAAGGATAAAACCAACCGTAAAGTCATCAAGAAGAACCTGACCCTGAATTAACAATACACCGGGTTGTAAACGTTTCATTTATTTCTAAAAGTGCCGGCCCTTTTTCCCAGTGGATGGGGAAGGAGGGCCGGTTTTGTATCCTGTCAGAGCCGGCCTTTTGTGGCGCAGGTGCCAAATTGCCTGCACCACAATAAAAATGGAAAAAAAAATTGAAACGTCTGGAGAACCTGTTCGGCGGCA
>MJGMD1__coassemble_1997_pt1 | contig 25784 bp, 24 predicted proteins | sample MJGMD1__metabat2_low_PE_010 | metagenome-assembled genome bin MJGMD1 | reverse complement strand
TCCAAACTCGATTTTATCCATGACTAACCGTTTTAAATTATATAACTCAAAAGAGACCTCCCTCCTTGGTTCAAAGTTAAATCATGTTGAGCCAATTCGCAAATTATCTACCCGGACAAATAAACGGGGGAAATGTCACATAAGCCACTATGTATAAGCATAATAAGCGTACCATTAACCCCAAGTACCCAGACAGCGGCAAATCGTTTGTATTGACTAAAATCCATTTCTCAGTGCAATATCAGTCTCTATCCACTAAGAAATCTCACAAAGAATTACCAATTTTCCATTCAAATTACTGCCCCCAACAAACAATATCTAATTGATACGTGTACATTTCTCAAACCTAATAAAGGGTCTTAATGATGTACTACATCACCAATGTATGTAAATAACATATTTCACAAGTCTAAATAGAGAATCAAGATTTTATATGACAAAGATTCGGCCTACCAATAGCCAGTTCATAATTAGAGGGTGAAGGACAGAACCATTGATAAATACAACTACAACAAGGTTCTTGGTTACGAATACGAAGCCAGGAATGCCCCTCTATCATTTCACGATATATCATAGAGTGAACTCTTTCATCACCAATTTTCCCTATATAAGGGAAATTTGGATTTGCATATATATCCCCTGTAGGCAATACGGTCAAACGTCCAAAATCGTTTCGATTCACTTTTTGGTTCACATATACTTCCCGTTTAATTAATCCCATACCTTGTATATCCGCTTCATCCATGAAAACCACATCTTGAAAAAACGAAAGATTATCTCCGGTAAACACAGGCTTCATCTCAGCAAGCGCCAGACCATTCTCCTCAATAAATGTTTCAGCAATATAATATTCTTCCTCTGAAGTTATTAAAAACAGCCAATGAACTAATGGCAATTGTCGTGACCAAACAAGCGTCTTTTCAAGGAAATCTCTCTTTAGTTCCCTTACCGGAATCACCCAAAAGAAAGATTTGAACGAGTCATTTACCAAAGAGATATATTCCTCTTTAAATAGGTCGTATTTATAATATAAATTCACCGCTAAAGCTTTACTAAGAAGTACATTAATTACCCGATGAAACCCGGAATGTGCAAGTACATCTCCGCCTAATAAGTTTATTTGGCTGACCTGAAAATCATTAATAGTTTTCAACCAATAAATCAGACGTTCCGTATCAATCTCTAACTTCTTATTATAATAAGAGGGAATCTGTTGATAGACAGGAAAATCATCATTATTATTATCCATACCATTCAGATAAATATAAATTTCTTCCAAGTAATTCATAATCTGTCCATCTATCTCAAAAGCATTAACTTTCTTCAAACGTTCAAAATCTCGTTGATTGTTAATAACCGGATGAAAAACGGCAGGAGCCACCTCATTTGCCGAACCGGGCAAAATATCACCATTAAAGCCGGCACGCAATTCCTCTACAAACCGGTTTATTGACTTATTTTCCAACTGGCTGGGTAGTATCTCTATGCACTTTTGTTCTTTAAGTTTTTCTACAATAGGACTCAACGAACCATCAACCTCTATTAAAGTAAATTTCTGGTCCATGGTATTATACAATAACACCTTTTTGTCTTTCTCAAAAAAAAGCGTATACGGTTCAATATACAAATACTGTTTATTCATACTGATCTTTTTTAATATAAAGAAATCTCTTTCATCACTCTATCATACGCCCAAGGATTCTGCTCCATATAGTTTAAATTGGTTGCCAGGTACTTAGCAAAAGAGTCATAATTCTTATAGTTACGACAAACGACTTTCTGTTCTTGAATCCCCGTATAGAACATGCATTGTGCACAGCACTTTTGCATGTAGCATTTTTTGCAGACAGGAGTTATTTTTGAATAATACTGTTCATTATATTTTTGTGCTATCTCCTCTAAATTCAGCTTCACTCCCTGTTCCGATACCCGTCCTAAAGCAAATTCATGGCTAATATGCTCGCAAGCCAATATTTTTCCGGTAACTGTTACAAAAAGTTTACGACTAAATGGAATACAACTCCCCGTAGGCAACAAGGATAGCTTCTTCACCCCATAAAACATGGTTCGATAATCTTTAAAAACTTCATTAGACAAATGATGCAGATAATAAGTTAACGAAGAAATCGTAGGTGAACCATACATTAGCTTCTCATCCAACTCCCTTTGCCTGGCAGACAGAGCAATACTTCCAATCACACTACGATACATAGAATCATATACTTCTTTATTTACAACACTTTTATTACTCAACTCGCTGAACATCGTTTGCCGTCCGAATTCTTTTTCGAAGAAATCCAGAATACGTTCTATATTGCTCTTAGAGTGAATCACGCTGTTGAACACAACGCTATGTTGAAAATAATCCGGATAAGTCTGTTTCAAAACCTTAACTTGACGATACACATGCTCAAACGAAGGCTTTCCATTAGTAGTAATCCTATGGCAATCATCCTCTTTCGTACCATCCAAACTAATCAGTAGTTTAAAGTCATGCTTTTGGAGAAAATCCTGATATTTATTCAGCAACATAGCATTGGTAGTCATATTGTACTTAAATACTATGCCGGAAAGTGGATGCTTTGAAGTATACTCCACTACCTGACGTATCAGTTCAAAATTCATCAAAGGTTCTCCTCCATAAAACCCGATTGCAACAGTACGTACGGAAGACAAAGGATTGGCATTCTCCCAAATCGAATACAAATATTCCAGCATCTTTTGCGCTACTCCGAAATCCATATCTTGCCCTTTCCTTTCGTCATATCCTTCATACAGATCTCCATACGCACAATAGCGACAACGCAAATTACAACGGTCAGTAACCTCAAATGTAAGCACAGATAAATTTTCCAACTCTTCCTGAATAGAAGAAGCAGTAAGCGAAGCAAATTCCACGTTGTCTTTGGAGGCAATAATCCCACGTGCTTTCAGATAATCGTACTTACGCAAATAATAAGCAATCATCTCAGGAGAATATCCATTCAATTCAGGATCATTCGGCACACTGCCCAAACAACCATCTTCATCCAGCTTGATGATTCTTCTCAGAATTGGATGTAACGGTATACATTCTTTATGATTACACGAATACAAATAATCATAATTCGCTGTTGAGAAAGTCACATTATTTTTCATTTCGTCTTCAGTTTACCTATTAAGAGGACATTATTATCATTTTCATGTAAGCTATCTTTCAGTTTAGTTAACTCACGCCGTTTTTTGTCAGAAAGGAAAGTATTATTTTGAAGAACACCCTCCAACAAATCCTTTAGCTCAAGGGGTTCATAAGACTTAAAAAAATAATTTCCCCCAATACACCCCAGAAAAAATGAAAATTCAAATTCAGTACCGCCTAAGTAATCATTAATAACCTTTACATACTTAGCTTCCTTTGTTGATTTATTGACCTGTATCGTCCAAAGTTTCTCTAAATACTCAGGATTAAGTTCAACTGTATATTTCTGTCCATAAGCATAATAATACAAAGGAGTTTCCATGACCTTTATCAAATACAAAGGATCAGAGGGAAGGTTGGTTGTAAAGCGTGGGATAAGTTCATTTCGAGCTTTATCATAATGGTACAACGTATCATTTCTGGTAGCTCTGATATCAGCAAGATGAACTGCAAAAACGGGAGGATCACCTTGAAACATGTCAAAATGCACCGAACTCCCAAAGTCAACGGGGACTGCATACTGTTCGGCAGGTATGGCTTGAAGAACATTTCCTTTGAAATCCTGCACCCAACCAAAATTAACATTAGGCTCTTTATAACGCGTATTTATTTTACTTGCATGAAATGGAACATGAAATACCGCCAGTTCTTTTTCTTTAGAGTCTATATAAAATATGGGGAAACGACACTGCTCTGGCAAAAGAATCGTTTCTTCCGGTAGAAATGTACCGGAAGATAGTTCATAAACCTTGATCTTATTCCCCCGAAAGTCCGACAGATAAGCACGATTATAGCTTTTATCAAACGATGCATGTATGACAGAGAAATATTCACCGGGACCTTCTCCCACACCGCCTATACTACATATAAATTTGCCTTCCCGGGTGAATAATTTCAAAGGATTCGGGCGCGCAAACAAACCGATGAAATCTTCATCAATAAAATATTTCCAAATTTTAGAGAAAGCTTCCGGACGATTCTCCAATTTTACGATCTCAAACGATTCTAATAGATCGGACAAAGGTATTTTACAGACAGTTTTGTCGACACTACCAACATCCAAGGTATACAATTGATCTTCCTCCATATCCTTTTGCATGGAAGAGCACGAAAAGAAAGCGATCAAGAAAAACGATAAGATAAACAGTTTCATATCTACATAAATTAAATGGACAATAAGTATGCAGGAAGGATTGAATCCTCCCTGCACCTATTACGCTCCCTTACTGAGGCACTTTACTACCACCGTAAACGCAGCTACTTCCTTCCCAAGAACAAATATCACTACCTTCATCTACAACACCTTGAGTCCAAGAGAACTCATAAATTGTACTCTTAGGCACCGAGTCTGTCTTATTATTGTCAAATGTACAATCGCATCCGCAATTGTTTCCCCCGCGTAACTGATTCATTTCGCGGTCCGCCATGTCGTTTTTATGCAACTGGCCTAAATTAATCTTCGATAACTTTTTCATGTTACTAAGAATTAAAGGTAAAACAATAAATTAATTAACTCAAATGATCCCATGGAATCCGATAAAAAGAATAGATATGTTTCATGACACCAATGTTTTCAATCCGTATTTACAAGAAAGTTTTTCGGTTCATCCCTCTTGGAGTCACTCGCATAACGGATATAATGAAAGAAAAACAAGACAAATCCCATCTTATCATTCAGAGGTCCACAATCAGCAAAGTAACTCCCATGAAGTATATAATACCGGATGATTTGTCGTAATTGTAAGACTATGCCTTCCATTGTCCAATTAGATTTTTCTGGAAAATAAGGGAAACATATCATATCTCCAAATATTTCACAAATAAATGTACCGAACGTAGCCATTTTTTATACCAAACGCAACAGTCGTTCTTATTTCGCCCTGCTATTTCCAAATAATCATCTTATGATCCATCTCCGGATGGAAGAAGCATCGGATTTCATACATTCATTTTTTAATTACCACTAATCTTAATACCGTGTTTTTAGTTTACCTATTAAGAGGACATTATTATCATTTTCATGTAAGCTATCTTTCAGTTTAGTTAACTCACGCCGTTTTTTGTCAGAAAGGAAAGTATTATTTTGAAGAACACCCTCCAACAAATCCTTTAGCTCAAGGGGTTCATAAGACTTAAAAAAATAATTTCCCCCAATACACCCCAGAAAAAATGAAAATTCAAATTCAGTACCGCCTAAGTAATCATTAATAACCTTTACATACTTAGCTTCCTTTGTTGATTTATTGACCTGTATCGTCCAAAGTTTCTCTAAATACTCAGGATTAAGTTCAACTGTATATTTCTGTCCATAAGCATAATAATACAAAGGAGTTTCCATGACCTTTATCAAATACAAAGGATCAGAGGGAAGGTTGGTTGTAAAGCGTGGGATAAGTTCATTTCGAGCTTTATCATAATGGTACAACGTATCATTTCTGGTAGCTCTGATATCAGCAAGATGAACTGCAAAAACGGGAGGATCACCTTGAAACATGTCAAAATGCACCGAACTCCCAAAGTCAACGGGGACTGCATACTGTTCGGCAGGTATGGCTTGAAGAACATTTCCTTTGAAATCCTGCACCCAACCAAAATTAACATTAGGCTCTTTATAACGCGTATTTATTTTACTTGCATGAAATGGAACATGAAATACCGCCAGTTCTTTTTCTTTAGAGTCTATATAAAATATGGGGAAACGACACTGCTCTGGCAAAAGAATCGTTTCTTCCGGTAGAAATGTACCGGAAGATAGTTCATAAACCTTGATCTTATTCCCCCGAAAGTCCGACAGATAAGCACGATTATAGCTTTTATCAAACGATGCATGTATGACAGAGAAATATTCACCGGGACCTTCTCCCACACCGCCTATACTACATATAAATTTGCCTTCCCGGGTGAATAATTTTAAAGGATCCGGACGTGAAAACAAACCGATAAAGTCTTTATCAATAAACCAACTCCAAATTTTAGAAAAGGCTTCCGGGCGGTTCTCCAATTTTACGATCTCAAACGATTCTAAAAGATCAGACAAAGGTATTTCACAGACAGTTTTATCGACGCTACTAACATCCAAAGTATACAATGGCTCTTCTTCACTCCTGTCTTCCTGCCTGGAAGAACAAGAAACACAAAAGATCAAAAACAATGACGAAATAAACAGTTTCATATCTACATAAATTAAATGGACAATAAGTATGCAGGAAGGATTGAATCCTCCCTGCACCTATTACGCTCCCTTACTGAGGCACTTTACTACCACCGTAAACGCAGCTACTTCCTTCCCAAGAACAAATATCACTACCTTCATCTACAACACCTTGAGTCCAAGAGAACTCATAAATTGTACTCTTAGGCACCGAGTCTGTCTTATTATTGTCAAATGTACAATCGCATCCGCAATTGTTTCCCCCGCGTAACTGATTCATTTCGCGGTCCGCCATGTCGTTTTTATGCAACTGGCCTAAATTAATCTTCGATAACTTTTTCATGTTACTAAGAATTAAAGGTAAAACAATAAATTAATTAACTCAAATGATCCCGATCCATATCAAAATCATTATAGAGGTTTAAAACCCTATTCTTCATTTGGTCCAACGAATAATTCTTTTCATACTTCTCTCGACTTCTATGGTCCCTTTCTCCTTTCCTCAATAATTCAACCAACCACCTAACCAACAATCCCATAGGAATAGAAATGTCGTCTTCCGTTTCTACCAAAGGCAAACAATAAAGGTCCTCTACCATTTCTTTTAACCCTGTAGTATCCGTCCCGATGACGGGTAACCCGTGCATCAACATTTCAATGCCCACATAGCTGCATTGCTCATGGAAAGAGGGCATCACCCCCACATCTGCTATCCGATAAAAAGCATACAACTCATCTTTGTCCACTTTTCCCGTAAAAGTAACTTTATTCCGAATACCGGAACATGCTTTCATATACCTGTTATAGGAGCCATCTCCCACTACTATTAAATGAGCCTCCGGTACCTCCTCAAGTACTCTCCTAAAAGCATGTATCAGAATATCGACACCTTTCCCCGAATCCAACCGTCCCACAAAAAGAATGATTTTACTTTCTTCCGCAAACCACAATGAAGTTTTCAATTTACGCCGTGCATCTATAGAAAGAAACACTGCCTCATCCTTCAAACCATTATAAATTACTGTCATTTTACCATAAGGTACGTCATAGTCTTTATGAAGCAATTCTCTTGTAAACATGGTCAAACAAATCAAACGGTCAATCCCTGTCAAATATCTTTTATCGTGTATATAATCAGATAACACATATTGTTCCATTTTACTAAGTTCCTCCCCAACCGTTTTCTTCAAAACAGAATGAAACCTTCGGACATTACCATTCAACTGGAAGCACCAGTCCAAATAGTGAATAGTTATCACTGTATGACAAGTTGGATGTCTATGCTTCAGATACTCACCGAGAGAAAGATGTTGCAAATGATTCAAATGAAAAATATTAGATTGTTCGACATCCACATATAAAGAAATCAAATAAGCAGCATTCCGATAATACCTCTCAAACTCCCACTTATATTTTAAAGACGGAATCTCCGGTATTCTTAAATACCGAACCTTTCCTGTGGCATCGAATGTAACCGTTACCTCTTTCCCGGCAGACTCCAACTCTACTATCGTCAAAGCAATAGCCTCAACCTCTTCCAGACATTTCGTCATTTGCCGGATATAGGTGCCTATTCCATATTGTGCGCCACGGCTACTATTCATTATTAAATAAATATGTTTCATAATACCAATGTTTTCAATCCGTATTTACAAGAAAGTTTTTTCGGTTCATCCCTCTTGGAGTCACTCGCATAACGGATATAATGAAAGAAAAACAAGACAAATCCCATCTTATCATTCAGAGGTCCACAATCAGCAAAGTAACTCCCATGAAGTATATAATACCGGATGATTTGTCGTAATTGTAAGACTATGCCTTCCATTGTCCAATTAGATTTTTCTGGAAAATAAGGGAAACATATCATATCTCCAAATATTTCACAAATAAATGTACCGAACGTAGCCATTTTTATACCAAACGATTCTAAAAGATCGGACAGAGGAATCTCACAAACAGTTTTATCAACGCTACTAACATCCAAGGTATACAGTTGGCCTTCACCCATGTCTTCACGTACGGGAGAACATCCGATGCTAATAATTAGAAAGAATGTCAGAATAATATAAATATCAGACGAATCATTTACAAGGAAGCAAACCTATTTTATTCGTTTCATAAACCATTATTAATAAGAACATTTACATTACAAACGGTATCTTTACCTAAGCCCGCATACCCAGGCTCATCAGCCTACATACCCGGGCTCATCAGCCCGCATACCCGGGCCCATTAGCCCCCATACCCGGACTCAGATAAAGAAACAACCATTTCCACTAAAGATAGCAAGGAATACAAAATGCTTTTAAAGACTTAAACAGTTAAAAAACAAACATTATCTATTTATATATCAAGTCATTAAAACGAATATCCCTCCTAAAAAAGAGGGTGGAAGATGGAAGATAGAGGTGGAAGATAAATGGCCTTAAAACGGTATCTTCCACCCTATTAAACTACAGATAATCAATCGGTAATCTCAAAAAAGGTGGAAGATGGAAGATCGAAATGCATTTCTTGTATGAGGGGTACGTATAGGATTGTCTTTATCCAGTGCAATAAGACGATCACTCACGGCTTCTCCTTTTGCTTTCTTCTCTTGAATATATTCTTTCAGTTCAGCTACATCAATCTTTACTAATCAGGAGCTGCTTACTGTATATCTGTTCTGCGGAGCGTATCAGCGCTATTTTAGCATCAAAGAGATACATACATTCACCAAAGAATATTTGCTTTCCTGATTTCCTAACTTTCCTTCTCATCAAACATTCAACTATCGGCTGAACCTTATGAGTGAGGCGATTAATGAACTAGTGAAGCATCTCATTACTTTCTTTAAACCAACAGATTGAGATTCTATGACATCACTTATTGACTCCATGCCCATCATTATTTGTGCAGGAAAGAACAAAATCGGGAAAGTGGCTACTGAAATTGCGACTAAAGGATACTGTTCTACAAAGAACATGTATTATTTCGGACTAAAACTTCACACCTTAGCTTTCCGCAGGGAAAGAACCATTCCATTCCCCGAAATGACTATCCTATCATCGGCAAAGGAGAATGATCTGACTATTCTTAAAAGAGAAGCCGCTGATAGCCTTATAAACAGAGATATCTTTGCGGATAAGATATACTCAGACTTCTCGTTCTGGACAAACAAGCAGCAAGAACAAGGAGTAACCATGCTGGCTCCCGTCAAAGCAATAAAGGGAGAGGTTCCTATTATTACTCAAAGAGAGAAAGACGACAGAGACCTATTTTCTACTGCGGTATCAAAGGCCAGACAACCGATAGAATCGTTTTTCAACTGGCTGAATGAGAAAACAAATATTCAAAGAGCGATGAAAGTCAGATCTACATCTGGACTTTGGGTACATACGATGGGGAAATAGCCATCGCATTCATTTATCTAATTTTCTAAAACAATGAATCAGAGTTCAACTGCTGATTCGCATTACTAATGGATATAGAAGCGTTAGCAGCAAGAGAAGGAAGTAATGGAGTATAGTATTATGTATGGATATAGATTCTTTTGATTGTCCGATTAGTCATAAGAGAATATATGAAAAAAGTGAATCCCTTAGCCAATATTAGTTCTATATTACTTCTCTAATAATCGGTTGTATAGAGATAGTAATTGATGGGCTTCTTCTAATAATAATGCTTTATTGACTTGCTGCTATCTAACAGCTACTCATTGACTGGATGAATCTTTTATAAAAGAGAATGAGCCTTTTATGTAATTGCGCTCTGTAGCCCATAAAGTATATTTGCAAATAAATAAAATATGTGTAGGTCAATTACGATTACTGACTTTATTGCTTCATGTTTTTGATCTTTACACAAAATAATTTTAGAATGAAAATGAATAAGCTCCTATGTTTAAAATCGGAAAAGACGGATAGCCTGATATAACATTAAAAAATCCATATTACTTTAGTTAATTTTGTATTATACCACATTCATATTAACTAATAACGGTATAGTTTATGAAAACAGTATGAAGCAACGAATTAAATTTTGATGGGCAAAACATTTATATACAATGGGGGGGGAAACTATAACCAACACAATGATGACGATGGGCATGGCCGTAATTTGAGTGATAGCTCATTCAAAATGCTCCTGCCTTCCATCTTGTCAATTGTGTGGCAAAATATAACGTTGGCATTTGCAGTAAAAGGCATTGTTCTTATTCTTGGAGCGGGGGGACTGGCAACGATGTGGGAGGCTGTATTTGCTGATGTAGGTGTATCACTGATTGCTATACTGAATGCTATTCGTATAATGCAGATGAAATTTAAATCATAAAGATCAGTAGGCAAATACAGTCTGCCCAGGGAGAGGAGGTCACAGACGTAGATACCATCAAAGGTTTGGTTACTTTCCAGAACCGACCTGTCATTATTTATTGATTAATAATAAAATGAATAAAAACAAAACATATACGGTTGCCGGTCACACTTTCTCAGTGGCAATGCCGGAGGGTGACAGCTTATGGGGGAGTATGGCTTCTGCTTATGCTCCGTTTGAAGATTTGACGCATTGTTCATCTCTTTTTCAGTTGACAATCAATGAGTCTATGCTGTATGTAGAAGAAGCTCTTGTTTTTATGGATGCTAATCCACGCGAAGAGGATGCCAAATTAGATGTTTATCGTACAGCCTATGGGTACTTGTTTGAAATGCGAACACCTTTCTTGGGCAGGCAAAATTGTCGTTTACATATAAGTGATGATTTTCATAGTGCGCAAGCATTATTGTCTGGTAGTGACGTTGAGCGTTTACATGGTCTGAATAGCGCTTTGATGCTCTGTTACCTGCTTGCTGTTGCCCCGTTGGATACATTGCTTCTGCATGCTTCTGCTGTGCTCAATAAGGGTAAAGCCTATCTATTTTTGGGGCGTAGCGGTACTGGGAAGAGTACGCATAGCAGGCTGTGGATTCAGGCCATAGGTGATACGAGGCTGCTTAATGATGACCATCCTATAGTACGCATTGATTCACAAGGAAATGCCATTGCTTATGGTAGTCCGTGGAGTGGTAAAACGCCTTGTTATCAGAACGAGAGTGCTCCTGTTGCTGGTATTGTGAGGATTAAGCAGGCACCTCTTAACCGTATTCGATGCCTTTCCGCAGTAGAGTCGTATGCATCACTGTTCACGAGCGCCGCAGGTATTCCATGGGAAAAACTACTTGCTGATAATAAGGATCGTACCTTGCAAAAGATTATTGCTAGTGTACCTTGCTTCTTACTTGAATGTCTACCCGACGAAGCGGCGGCGAGGCTTTGTGCTGCACTGCTCAGAAAGGAGAAAGGATGAAAAAAGTGATTTTATCTAACGATGTATTATTACCTGAAATTATCCGTTTGCTTAATGAAGGCGAATCAATAACGATGAAGGTAAAAGGAAACAGCATGCTGCCTTTTATTACAGATCGTAATAGTGTGCTCTTGCGTGAGGTTGATGTATCAAAATTAAAGAAAGGAGATATTGTTTTAGCAACAACGAATAAGGCACAGTACGTGCTTCACCGTATTACCGCCATCAAGAACGGGTACATTATCTTGATGGGTGACGGCAATTTGTACGGAAGAGAGACATGCACCTTGGAGGAGATTGTAGGAATAGCTGTTTTGGTTATAAAAGGAGAGAAAAAGACAGACTGTACGTCACTTACCGAAAGGTGGAAAGCGTGGATTTGGTATGCATTATTACCTTGGAGAAGATATTTATTAGCGATATATAAACGTATAAAAAAATAAAGTGAAATGAAAACAATAGAAGGATTCAGGCTGCGCCTGGTGATGGGGCAACCTACCTTGGTGGGCGAGGGCATCGGACAGGTTAATTTCAATAAGCTCCTTACGCTCAATGCTGCGGCAGCTTACCTCTGGCAATCGGTAGAGCAAAAAGAGTTTTCTGTCGATGATTTAGCCAGGCTACTTACCGAACATTACGGTATCAATCTGGCCATCGCTCGAAAAGATGCCGATAAGATTGCCCAGAAATGGATTACACATGGACTCGTACAGAAGTAAAGTTATGAAAATCGTACAACAACAATTGTTTGCCTTAGTGCGAGCGGGCTTGTGGGGTGCTCCTACCGATATGGTCTTTTTCCCCTCTCGCCCAGACTGGGAGAGTATTTGTGCACAGGCTGCTCGTCAAACGGTGTCCGGGCTTGTGGCTACGGCTACGTTTCCTCCTGCTTTGCGCCCCCCCTTGTGTATCGAGAGCCGGCTGCGTAATATTACCATAGCCACTATTCGTAGCCATGGGCTTCTGAACCGAACATTGGTTGAGCTTATAGATCGTTTCAGGCAACATGGAATTTACCCTGTTTTGCTGAAAGGACAAGGAGTAGCCTCCAACTATATAGAGCCTACGCTACGCATATGTGGAGATATCGACTTATATATTGGAAAGCAGGATTACGATCGGGCTTGTAGGCTTGCCAAGTCATGGATAATAAATACAGATAACGAGCACGGGGAGGAAAGCGAGAAGCACTATCATTTTAAGTACGGTGTAGTAACTGTTGAATTACACCGACTAGCAGAGCAACTCTCTTTGCCGTGGCAAAATGCCCGCTTTCAGGTCTGGACCCAAAAGCATCTGCATAGCGCCCATTTGCGCAGTATCGTTATCGAAGCTACGGTCATATCGCTTCCACCGGTGAATTTTGATGCGCTTTATATTTTTGAGCATGCCTGGCATCATCTCATTGACGGAATGGGGGTTGGGCTGCGACAATTATGCGACTGGGTGCGCTATCTGTACTGCTTTCACGATGAAATCAACCGTAAGGAACTTGAAATGGATCTGAAGGCTTTCGGGCTATGGCGTCCGTGGCAGATTTTCGGGCCCATTGCTGTAGGTGTGCTGGGACTTCCTGTTGAAATGTACCCTTTTTACACGGATCGTTACTCCAAACAGTCAGTAGCGATACTGGAGATGATTGAACGGGGAGGGAACTTTGGTTTTTTCGATGCGTCGTTAACGCAGCGTCCCCAAGGCTATATATCCGGTAAATTACATTCACTTGCTAGGAGGAATACTCGTTTCGGTAAACTTTTGTTTATTGCTCCGAAAGAAATACTAATCGGATGGAGCCATTTTCTGTACGTGGGAGTAAAAACAGTAATCAGTGATAAACTTCATTTGTCATGATGATAAGTAAGCGAACCAAGATATGTATTGCCTGGCTTTGGAATTCCTCCGGAGGCATCCGCTTGCGTATTCTGCTGAGTAGCATTTTAGGGGTGGGTTACGTAGGTGCATCTCTTGCTTTTGTTTGGGTGAGTAAGTCTTTGATAGACATTGCAACATTGAAAGCTGAAGGAGTATTGTGGCACTATGCTGCACTACTGGCAGTTTGCATCTTGGTTCAGTTGTTTTGTTCGACCGCCAGTTCACGGCTGGACATGCTTAACGCAGTATGGTTGAAGTGTACACTCCGTCACCGACTTTTTGCTCGTATGATGGAAAGTAAGCTGAGGGAGACAAGTGAACCGCATACGGGTGAAGTGCTCAATCGAATGGAAGAGGATACCCGCATTGTCTCTGAGGGACTATGTGCGACATTGCCCTCGGTGCTGGTTTCTGTGGTACAGCTGATAGCAACCTTCTACTTCTTGCTGGTGTTAGAGCCCTTATTGGCTTGGATGATAGTGGGCATAATACCCTTGGCAGTACTGCTGAGTAAGGTGTACTTTAAGCGGATGCGTCGGCTTACGGGTGAAATACGTTCTGTCGAAGGGCGCATACAGTCGCATGTACAAGAGCACCTGCAACACCGTACACTTATCCGCTGCTTGGAGCGAACCATGCATGCTATTGTTGCTCTTACCGAGTTGCAAACGACCTTATGGAGCCAAGCCAAGCGCCGTACTGATTTTACGCTTTTTTCGCGTACGTTTGTGCAGCTTGGTTTTGCTGCCGGATATGCTATTGCATTTTTGTGGAGTGTTCAAGGGCTGCTCGAGGGCACGGTTACATTTGGTATGATGACCGCCTTTCTGCAGTTAGTGGCGCAGGTGCAGCGGCCGGTAGTGGAGCTGAGCCGCTATTTTCCCTCTTTCGTTCACTCTCTTCTGTCGGCGGAGCGATTGGAAGAACTCGATGTATGGCCTGTAGAGGAGCAAGGGAATCCCATTTTTTTACCTGCTGCTGTGGGTATTCGTTTGAAAGGAGTCAGCTTTAGCTACGCGGCCTCTCAGAGGAAGATTTTCGACTCCTTTACTTGCGATTTTGCTCCGGGGCGTATGACTATGCTTGTGGGGGAAACAGGAGCCGGGAAGAGTACGCTTATTAAACTGATGCTAGCATTGTTTACGCCTCAACAAGGGTGCGTCACGTTTTATAACGAGACAACAGAAGTGATAGCCTCGCCGCTGACCCGCTGTAACCTAGTGTATGTGCCACAAGGAAACAGCTTACTGAGTGGAACGGTGCGCGAGAATTTATTGCAGGGTAACCCGCACGCTACGGAAGCCGAACTCCGGGATGTATTATACACGGCAGTAGCCGAGTTTGTGTTCGATCTGCGAGACGCGCTCGAAACTCATGTAGGCGAGGGGGGTGTTGGATTGAGCGAGGGACAGACTCAACGCCTTGCCATTGCCAGAGGATTGCTGCGGCCAGGTGGTATCTTGCTACTGGATGAACCAACCTCCTCACTAGATGCGTACACAGAGAGTATATTGCTTAAGAGGTTGGCAGCAAGAGTAGTTGATAAAACCGTGATATTGGTTACTCATACCCATCAGACTGTGATTGGATGTGATACAACTATTAAAATAAAACGAAGCCAATAATAGCTTTTATTTGTATTAACTCAAAAACAAAAACAATGAAACAAGAAAATGAAAAGAATGTGCACAATGTGCAGCTGGAGCAGTATGAAGCTCCTCACATGGAAGTGATTGAGATGGAAATTGAAGGACCTATCCTTCAGATGTCGGGTGAAGATAGTGGTCGCCAGATTTGGTAATCACTAACATGAAAGACAAGTATGATTTTTCATTAATGTAAACAAAAGACAATGAAACCAGAAAAAGAGAAAAGCATGCAAAGCGTGCAGTTGGAGCAGTATGAGGCTCCGCATATGGAAGTGATTGAAATGGAAATAGAAGGTCCTATCCTTCAAATGTCGGGCGAAGACAGTGGTCGCCGAAATTGGTAACAATTAAATATAAAATAAAATGAATATAAAATACTTTACAACAGGAGCTGTATTATGTGCGCTCGGTATGACCGGGTGCAGTAAGGAGGTAGAGGAAGTAGGTACACAAGTTGATCAACAAACCGCAGTGACGCTACGGGCGATTGTAGGTGACCAGCAAACCCGTGCCTTTTATACGGAGAATACGGCAGATGAGACCAAAATGGCCTTCTCTTGGAGGAATGGTGACGAAATCAGTCTGGTGGTGCCGGACATAGATGCTAATAGGAATGTCAAGCTGACTACAAATGATACCGATAAGAGTGCCACCTTTAGTGGTACGGCTTCCTCCCCGTGGGAAGGGGAGAAATCAGTCTATGCTTTCTATCCTTATAGTAATACTAGTACTTATAGCGTTGTAAGTGCAGGGGCCTCTGCAGAACCTCAGGTTCAGTTGACTTTGCCTAATCCGCAAAGCTACACGATCGGTGAAAATATCAGTAATAGCTTTATGGTGGGAGTAGTTACTGCCACTGCTACTGCCGGTAAGCTTGATGCTACGGTACATATGAAGCAGGTAATGAGTATTGTGAAGCTCAAGATTACTAATGCCCCTGCCAAGGTGACAAAAGTGAGGCTAAAGGATAAGTTGGGAAACGACATTTTCCCTACTTCGGGATCGGTAAACCCCAGTACGGCTGTAACCTCGGGACAGGCAGATAAGACTTCTACACTCTCTATGAACGTGACTGATCGGGAAGATGGAGCGACCAAGGAGGTATCGTTGGCAATGTTTCCGGCAGACTTGACAGGCAACTCTATTTATATCGAAGTTATGTTTGCGGATGGAACGGCGAAAACTATCACGAAGGAGGGACAGAACTTCGAGCGTAACATGCACTATGTGGTGAATTTTGATGCGACGTTCGAGCCGATTAGTACCAACGGCATAACTTTTAAGACCAACTTAGAGGCAGCGAAGTATAGCATAGATCCCGACAAGAATGGTATTCGTTTATTATCACCGTATCCCGTAGGGTCGAATGGTCCAGTCTCTTATGGTGACCCCAAAACTTGGTTTGCTCATTCAGGTAATGTTACAGACGTCCAGTTAGGTGATTTAACGGATACTGACGGAACAGGAATAACAAAGGATAGCGATGGAACTTATACAGCTCGCTGGAGCGGGGCAAGTATTCCAAACTTGGAAGATATCACTAAAGTGGCGTTGGTTACTACTGTTAAAAATGGGGTCAAGACTATATCAAAGTGTAATGTAACGCTAGAGGGGCAATATATTCTTTGGAACAAGACGTGGAGTACTTGGGTTACAGATCTCGTTAACTTCAAGGCTGATTCCAAGGGTAGGATCCTTACTCTAAGAGGTGAGTTGTATCGAGTGAAACCAGAAAGCAACTGGGGTGAAAAAACGTATCCCACGTCGATATTCACTTTAGGGTCAGGATGGAAGATCACGAAGATTTCAGCTTCAGCAACAGCCCAAACTACTACTACGCCGTGGAGAAGTTTGAACGACGGACGAAATATTAATGCTTCAAATGGTACTTTGACCATTAAAACGAATGCCAACAAGACTAGTCTGACTTTGGGTACTATGTATCCATGGAATGATGTGTTTGCAGATTTCATAGTGACGATACAAAAAAACGATATAACGAGACAACGGGCGCTGCGAGTGATGCAGACCTCATTATAACTTTTTCTTACGATTCGAATCTCGAGCGCAATTGGTATTTTACTAAGGGGGGAGTCGTTACTTTCTTCCCTCTCAGTTTCACAGATAGGCATCCTGTGGTATACACTATATTGGTACTTAAAGGCAGCCGGGGGTGACCTCTTGCTCGAACATAGATTACTCATCGTTACTAAAAAAAGACCTCACATTATGGAGCATATTTTAAAAGCCTGGCTGGTAGACAACTCTATCACCACCGACAACAAAGAAGACAAAATCTTACTGTCCGAAACTGTGGGCAATGTCACCCTGTCCGATATCTATCGACTAATGAGGGCAGAAGATACGGGGTTGCGCGAAGAAGCGATCCGATCCGCCACGTCACAGCCCTGGATGTACATTGCCGGAAGCGAGGATGCAGCGACCCGTGCCGGCAACGGTAGCTGTACGCCGGGTCGCAACTATGTGCTCAACGGGAGGATGCTCAAGATAGCAGGCAGTGATCCGTCGGTGGGTATTACGCTGACGTCTCAATCCGGATCGCTGATTAAGTTGACTGCAGATATGATTGCTGTCAACAATCCCTCGCAACTCATCATCTTGCTACCGGCTGATCTGACCGTGGGAACCTACGAGTTGAGGGTGACCACGCAGTATGCCGGAGGAGGCAAAGCGCTCAAAACGCCACGCTCGGTGAGTAAGCTTATCACCGTGGGAGGCGATGAGCCCGAGAATCCCTCCGAATAATGTATCGCTCCGTGCAGACTGCTTACACAGGGTGTGCAATATAATGTCAATAGCGCCTTTGAGATAAGAGTTTCTAATCGATACGGCAACGATCAACTCGTATTAATAACTTTAAAATTAATGTATTATTTTAGTATGATAACTATAAAAAGTGGATTGTATTTCGCTCTTGTTTGTCTTTTGTTTTCTTCTTGTAGAAAGGAGATGGTTGATAACAAAGAAGAGCTGTTGAACTTCAAACTAGTCAGTCGGTCGCTTGAATCCGTGGGGACGATAAAACAGGTTGATATATTTCTGCTACAGGATGGGAGGCTCGCTGACAAATATACCCGTTTGGGTGCCAGTGAAAATGGCACTTATCCGATTTTAGTGCCAGATCCTCAAAATTCCCGCTTATTATTTCTGGTCAATGGCAATATACCGATGGAAACAGGTAGCACGACATCGGAAAGCTTCCTGTCTCAAACGACGCCAGTCGTTGATTACGTGCAGAAACGTCCCCTGTTGTTCTATACCGGAGACCCAACCTTGGCTGGTGTTACTGAGCCGATGATAATGGTCCCCATACTGCGCTCTTTGGCTCGATTGAGTGTACAAATGCAGACCGATGTGAACATAAAAATAGATTCGTGCGTGATCACTAACATCGCCGATCGCTCCCATATATTTCCATCTCCCGGCAAATCTCCTGCAGATTTGAAGTTGATATCAGCCTCGTTGGATGCCTCTCACTTTACCGTATCTCCTACGACTCCCCAAGTTGGTTTTTTTTATCTGTACGAGTCGGAGAACGCGAATTCGAAAGTCATCTTCTTTGCTAAGATTAACGGTATAAGAAATCAGTTGGAGGTGGCGCTTCCGGCTAAGATAGAGCGTAATAAAGATTATAGTATTATCATCAATAGCCGTGGAGCCACAGTTTTCACTTCTCTAGACATTTTACCATGGGAAAAAGGAGCGGAACTCGATGCTACCCCGGCTCCCTTTGCTCCTGTGGTGGAGAATGTGGAGTCGACACCTCCAAATGCTATTTCCTTAAATACCAGGGGCGATACCATATTCGTCCCGGCAGGGAGTGCTTCGTGTGTAGTGGGTATCAAGGCCGATGTTCAGGTCGAATTGCGTGCGGAAAGTGATATCGCTATTGAGCCTGTGGGTACAGAGTCCAGATCTGTGTACATGGGGAATAGGTTTAAACTCGCTTTTACCGATAAGAATATCAATGAGGCGCCTACGTATGCCAGAATCTATATAAAGGATCAAAGTGCTTCCCGGTACTACGATCAGTATGTGGTTATTGCTCGCTCTGCCAGTCGCACTCGTGTTGAGGCTCTGCATCCAAAGGCCGAGATTCGTGGGCGTACCGTAAGTTTTAATGGCTATATTGATGGTATGATTGCCGATATCACCTTCTCCTCTCCCCCGAGCAAAGTGGCGAGCCTGAGTGACGATAGCGATTTTAACTGGCTTCGCCTCGATCCTCATGAAACAGCCGGAAGATATAGGATACAAGGGGGATTCAAACCCAATGATACAGCTGCCAAGGGGCAGATACAGGCATCGGTCATTAGGGTTGAATATCCGGATGGACTGGTGGAAGAGATGAAATTCACACGCAAGCGCCACTCCCTTCCCGTTGTGCTGATTGCCGGTAAATATTGGTCGAAGTTTAATATGCGTGGGGACTCCAAAAGCTACGATGACCAAGTCGGCTTCGATAAGGATCAGAATGATTTGTTCGCTTATCTTAAGACTTGCCCGAACGAGAAGTATTTGTACTATGCGGGCGCCAGTTATAAAGGCCACTCGCGGCAGGGTATGTATTTACAACGAAAATCAAATGGTCAATTATCTTATCCTGAGTATGCGACATACGGCAGTGGCTCGACTACGAATGCCTCTCCCTCTCTTCATTGTCCCGAGGGTTACGAACTGCCCCACAAAAATGACTTCGAAGCTCTGATGGGCAAAGGAACCTTGAACCTTCCGGATAATGAACAGGAAAGATCCTACACATCGGTTAGAGGTGCCTACAAGATCGAAAGATACATGCGTCGCGATATCACTATTGGCAATAAACCGATAGCCGGTATGTATCATGTCAAAGTGACGGAGGTAAGTACAGGCAATAAGTTTGTCTGGACCGGAACGGGACATCAATGGAGCAGCAATAACGAGGTTGCTCTTAATCATTGGATCTATGCGCTTGTTAATCCTGGTAGCAGTAACTATTATACATTTATACATGGTGACAACCGAGCGAAGATGGAATTGCAGAACAACGACAAAACAAGGTCGGTGCGTTGCATAAAGTCTTCTGTAAACTATATTCTTTAAATGATAACAGCACTACAACATTTCATGAAATTGAGTAAACAGTTCGTATTCCTTCTGTTCGTATTCCTTCTGGCAGGTTGCCAGAAGGAGGATGTGATAGCCGATAGCGATGCAGGCTATTGTTCGTTCCGTCTCGTACTGCCGCGCGAGGTGCTCGCGTCTGCCACAGTAGAAACCAAGAGCCAAAAACTGGATACGTATATCATCAAGTATCTGCTGGCCGATGAGAAAGGATCTATTGTGGAGCAAAGATTCACACACTACGATAAGGAGGAGCAAAGAATTACCATTGAACCCGTTAGACCGGGTAGGTATGAACTGTTTGTGTTAGCTTACTCCCCTCCTCTGGAACAAGAGGGTTTTGTGGTTGCTTCGGGTCTCACTCACAAGAGCGAAGCTTGGGTACGTTTCACTAAAGGTAGTATTGGTTTGATGAAGAATCGAAGCATATTGTTTGGGAAAAGCTCTTTTGAAATTCAGGGAGAATCTCAACTCAACCGGGATATCATGCTGCGCCATGTATTTGCTTCGCTTTCATTTAATCTGCAGGGTCACAACGAATATGTGGAGAGTAGCTTGAATCGTATATCAGTATCATCTCAAGGACGTTTTGTTTCTAGTTCTCTTTCGGCCGCGGGAGACTTGTTAGGGAAAATTCCCTTACAGGTTGTGGATGCCACAGTCTTCTCGGGAGTACCTGTGTATAGCCTTCCGTCCATTGACAAGGAGCCGGTTCCTTTTAGTATCCGTGCGGAAACGAGCAACCATGAAGGGGTGAATTATGTCAGTGTATTGAGTGGGGTAGCGGAGCTGGCAAGCACTGTTCACAACAGTATCAAGGTTAGTTTAGCGAATCATCCTGACTCGCGAGCCGGAATGTTGTTTGTTCGGTCGAGTAGCTATCAATCAGCCATATCTCCCCGGATATTGCAGGACGATGAAAGTTCTTCCGTATACTACAATTCGTCTCAGCGCTCGTTTCGTATAAATCAGCCTTTACAGCTTCAACTCACGTCCGATGATCGGCTTCATACCCGTTTCTATTCTCCTGTTCCATTATCCAATGTCAAGGTTTGGGCGAGGCATCCTGACTTGTCGGAGGAGATTTTGGTGGCATTTTTTGATACGATTCCAGCTTTTTCTGATGCGAAATACACAATGAGGCCGAAAAGTAAGCAGGTCTTTTCCACGAAAAGAGGTGAGAATATCGCACTTTCCGATAATCAAGTTTTGCGGTTTAGGGAGTCTACGTTGTCTATTGAGTCGGATGATCCTTTTTGGAGTAAGATTCGATCGATTAAAAGCAGGTGGTTGATTCGCTTCTCATCCTATGGAGGAAATCCGAATGCGGAAAATGGTGCTCCTAATGGTAACTGGATGGGCATTAGACCAGTCCATATTCGAGAAAGTATTGCCCTTTGGCTTAATGTTGCGTATATGATTACGTTACCCGATTTCGAGGAGAAACTGATGAAGTACCAGGGACGTTTATATGGAAATGGAGGAGAGGGGAAGTGGATTGATGTAAAGTCTATCATTCCGTCTATAACGAATCACTCTGGGCTTAATGTCGGCCTTATCTATACCGGAAAGGGAGTGCTCGGTCTCGGTGGAGGTCAAACCTGGGGGGTGGGACAGAGTGTGTTCCTCAATCATTATGACTCTACCGGTGCGTGTGAGACTATTTTTCATGAACTTGGTCACTGTATAGGGTATTCTCACGGGAGCAATATGACCTATGGTCCATGGGCAGGTGAGCTGACGAATTATTTTTATGTAAATAACATCCATCGTTTCCCTGTCAATAGCCGGAAATACCTGAATTCAACTAAGAATGTTAATGTGTATAGATAGCTTTAGCTCGTCTTTGCAGGCGGTTTTAGGATGAAACTATTTTTAGAGAAACAGGGAGTGTTGAAAACGTCGGCTAAGCTGCTTTTTTACAGGGGATCATAAATGATTATTACATAAAATGTAAACTGAGTATTTTGCTTTTTGTCGTTGCCACCTGTTTATTAGGTTGCACTCTTAGATATGGCTATTGAATTGTTCAACACAATATACAGCCGGATGGAAGCATATACGAAGTTCTTCAGATAATTAAGCATCTCGCTGGTCGATAAAACGCCTCTTCGAGACCTCTCAATGTCCCGACTTTAATGAGACACTAGTGAACTATAGTAATATCGTTATTTGCGCAGTTTCACAGAGTGTTTATGCTATATCTGTGGAAAAGTGATTTTCAAGAATTTGATAAGTATCAATGTAAAAACAACAAGAATGACAGTAAAACAGTTGGCGACCGGAGTCGCTTTTTGTATGCTTGGTATGGCTGGGTGTAGTAATGAGAGGATAGAGAATCTTGACACACAAATAGGCGGGCAGGTACCCATAACTATGCAGGTCACCAGCCCACAAACCCGTGCAGACTATGCGACAAACGGCAGTGATCAGATGAGCTTTTCGTGGCGTAGCGGTGATGCCATCAGCGTAGTGGTGAATGGGGCAGGCGGTAATGAAAATTATCGATTAACGACTGGTACCTCCGGGAAAAGTGCTCCTTTCAACGGAACAGTGGCGGGATGGGGAAGAGGCGATAAAACACTCTACGCTTTCTATCCGTATAATTCAAAAGCGTATGCCGTTGCAAGCGGTGATACCCCTGAATCGGCTACGGCTACACTGACTTTGCCCCATTCACAATCTTACACAGTTGGTGGTGCTGTTAGTAATAGCTTACTGGTAGGGCTTGGCACGGCCACTGCCGAAGGTGGCAATATCAATGCAGCGGCGGGTATGAAGCAGGTGATGAGCATTATCAAGCTCAACATCAACAATGTTCCTGCCGATGCCAAAGTGGCGAGAGTAAAACTGATGTGCGATGAAGCAGTATTTCCCACTACGGCAACGGTAAAGCTGAGTGATGCAACCATTACGAACCTGGGTGCTGAAGTGAAAGAACTCACTATGAATGTGGCTGACAATGCAACGGGAGCTACCAAGGCAGTATCTTTCGCCATGTTCCCCACCCATTTGACAGGGAAGAAGATTCGGGTGGAGGTGACGTACGATGACATCATGAAATGGAGAATCATTGAGAAAGACGGAACAGACTTCGTACGCAACATGCATTATGTGATGGCGTTTGACGGTACTCCCACAGTATGGGCAGACGGTAACTTGATAGCCAAAGGAGAGAACGGTGCAGAGATCGGAGCAAAGACTAATGGCAGCTTGTACTTCCAGTTTGGTTCGCTTCTTGGTTGGGCCGGTGGCGCAACCGGTGATGGTAAGGGTATGCCCCCTACAAGCGTAGCTGCAACAATAAATGTATAACTAAAAATCTGTAGAGATAATCGGTTTAACTGCTGGGATTGCGTAGGTTGAATTAAAATATATGAATAATGAAGTTTTGTTATGTACCTGATCACACTTCGTGTGCTAATTATGTGTCTGATATTCAAACTGGATTTAGGCTGATGTCTGCATCACGGGGAGAGTCCGTGGAGGATAGGAGTATACAGTATAACACAATTGTGTTTATACTTAGCGGAACAGTTGAGGTGTCTTGTGATGAGTTCCTTAATAGAGTGTTTGTTGAAGGTGAAATACTGTTTTTTGCGCAGGCGTCGACTGTTACAGGTAGTACGCTAACGGATGTAGAGTTTCTTGTATTCACTTTTATTTCACCCACTATAACTTTATGCGAGAAGTATACTCTGCATGCATATGTTAGTGGTCATCCGAAAATACAATATAGTTTTCGATCTTTAGCTTGTCGTGGGCTTCTTAAAGGTTTTCTGGAACTCATGAAATCCTATTTGGGAGCGGGGGTAAGTTGTGGACATTTACATGAGCTAAAGCAAAGAGAGTTATTTATATTATTGCGTGCTACGTATACAAAAAGGGAATTGGCTGAGTTCTTCTACCCCATTATTGGGGCTGATTTTAATTTCAAGGCTGCAATATTCGAAAAGTATAAATTGGGTTATACAATAGCAGAGTTCGCTCGTGAATTGGCACTTAGCTCGGGACAATTTGTTCGTAAATTTAATAGAGAGTTTGGCATGAGCTACTATCAATGGGTCTTAAAACAAAAAGCCAATCACATTAAGCATAGATTAGCACTTGATACAACAACGATATCAGATGTTATTAATGAATTTAATTTTTCGTCTCCATCGCATTTTACCCAATTTTGCAAAGTACAATTTGGTTGTACCCCCTTAGAGCTAATAAAGAAATTAAGAAGTGCTAAGTGATAGGGCGGTAATGCATTGAAATATGTAGATAAGAGGGAGCTGTTTTTCAAATATCATACGAAGAGGAAAATCGTGTAATTTGATGATTATCAATACAAAACAACAAGAATAAAAACATTTTTTACGGTAAGAGCCGCTTGCTGCATGCTTGCGATACTAGGGTGTGACCCGGCTATCATGGAAGACGTCAGTGCGGAGATGGACAAGCAGGTACCCATGAATATGCAGTTTACTGGGTTGTACACCCGTGCAGACTACACGATAAGTGGTAGTAATAAGATGAGTTTTTCATGGCGCAGTGGTGATGCAGTTAGCATAGTGGTGAATAGTGTGGCCGGCAATGAAAATTACCGATTGATGACAAGTACTTCCAGAAAAAGTGTTCCTTTTAACGGGACGGGAACCGGATGGAAAAAAGTGAGGAAAATAGTCTATGCTTTCTATCCTTATATTTCAACAGCTTATACTTTTGTCGGAGCTGATACACCTTGTTAAAGCAAGTTGAGAACTTGCCCATAAGCAAGTGGATTAAAATGGCACAAATGGCTATACGCCGTAAGGGGCATTTACTCCAACTTGTTTCGGGAAAGGACATACAAGATAATGTTGAGATTGATACGTGGGTGCCTGTAAGCAATCTGGTGATTAATTCTGATATCCTTGTATTGAATCCTCGCTTTGAGGTCGTATCAGCTCGGAAAACAGCGAATCGTCTCTACTTGCAAGTAGCTTTGACATTTGTGAATGAGGTTGCACTTAAGTTTTAGCTCTTTCTCCTTGAGGATCATAACTAGAATAATGAGTGAATTTATTCTTCTAAATATACTGATTCTCAAGGAGACTAAGAAATAGCCCAATGAGATAATTAATTGAGTAATAACAATTTAACGAAGTGAGCCAGCAAGTGATTTCAACTACTGATTCGCATTATTCATACTTATTTATATTTAAAACAACAATCCAACATTCTATATTTCGATAGACAGACAAAGCTATTTTTTCAAATGAGCTATTATAAGAACCGGATTATCATCTTCTCGCACGCGCTGCATCAGGTTCAGTATTTGCGGAGCCACAGCCCGTCCGGCAGACTGTTCCTCTTCTATAAATTCTTTCAACTTATAAGGCCATACGGTGGCTAAAAGCTTTTCATTACACGCCCCCCAAGAAGGAGAGAAGGTCTTCATACCACCCAGATCATCTACAAATTGCTTCACGGCAAACGTCTCACCCGTACGTTTATTGT
>MJGMD1__coassemble_1973_pt1 | contig 27688 bp, 17 predicted proteins | sample MJGMD1__metabat2_low_PE_010 | metagenome-assembled genome bin MJGMD1 | reverse complement strand
ACTTAGTCTTTAGTGAACTCAGATAGTCCCTCTAAAGAGAACAAGTGACACTGCTCGTTAATTGAAAACAGGGTAATAACGAATACAAACGACAATATATATGAATATGAAAACGAAACTACAAGGTCTATGTCCCTCAATCAGACCGGTACAGGCACTCGCAGCAAGCGTATATCTGCTTGCTGCCGTGCTGCTTGCCTCCTGTACTTCGGAATCGGACAAGACAGACCGAACATCTACGGATGAATCGGACAGTGCAAACAGACGTGAGGTGCTTATTTCCTTTAAGAATAAGCTCACAGTGAAAACTACTAAAGCGGAAACGAAAGCCGATGCTCCCATTGCCACCGAAGCAGAAAACGAAATCGCAACCCTCGATATCTATGTATTCGGAACAAAAGCCGAAGGCGATGTTTATACTTTCCGCGAACGGTTCTCTTACCGGCAGGAAGGTTCGGCGCTGCCCGCCGGGGCAAAAAAACTGAATCTTACACCAAGTGTTGACAATGCTGCGACTACCGCCTTGCTGGAACTCCAAAAAGGCCTGTTTGTCCGTCTCTACTGCATCGCCAACCAAACAGAACTGATGAATCCTACAGACGGTACCCCGGTAGCCGATACCTATTTCACCCCGCTTACTTATGATATGGAAACAGGCGTCTTAAATGACGGAACCCCTTCGGAAAAAGACTTCTGTAAATTTCATTCCCCACTATTAACCAATGCCTCCGAGGCATTAGGTTTACCCCTCCCGATGACAGGAGCACAAACAACCCCTATCGACCTGACAGACTTTAGCTCTTCTGCCCGTGTACAGGTAGGCTTTAAGCTGACCCGCACAATGGCCCGTTTCGATGTAAGCAATATAGAGACTGATTCCAAATTCCATCTGGAGTCTATCTCGATGGGAAACGGGCGGAAAGGAACTACCTTCTTCCCTGCAAAGGTGTATGGAACTACTCCAGCCGCAGACGGGGAGTTAATTACTTATCCGGCATGCGCATTTGAAGGAAAGAAAGCCAATGAAGGCTTGCAGGTATCTGCATTCTACAGTTATCCCAGCCCGTTGGAAGATAAAGGCTACCTGATTCTGAACGGTACCTATCAGGTAAATAAAACAGAGGTGAAAGAAGTCTCCTATCAGATACCGTTTATCCAGCAAACGGCTGACGGTGGGGAGGTTGCACTGGAAATAAACAATAACCACCGGTACACTATCGGTATCACAAAAGCAGACGAATACCATCTGGACTTTACGCTGGATGTAGCCGAATGGGATGAAGGAGGCTACATAGACGACTACAACCCGGAGATAAGCGGCGGCGATTACAGTCTGAGCGTTACTGTAGCCGACCCCTTGAAAGACAAGATAACCTACGATGCCGCCTCCCGTCTTGTAACCATGAAAACCATGAAAACCGACGATAGCTTTATTGTGGAAGTCAATGCCGCCAAAGAACCGGAGTTAAAGAAAAGCTACGTCGGTAGCCAAGCCGCCCAGCAATGCGACTGGCTGGAAGTAAGCGCCGCCACCCCTCTTACCAAATCCACGGTATCCGGATATCGATATACGGTATCTCCTAAGCAGGGTTACGATAAGGATGAATACCCGCAAGCCGTCTTGCGCTTTATGGACAGTACAACTGCTACCGAAGTAGCGCTTTCGGTTATCCTTCCTTTGGTAAAGCCTGTCCTGTCCTCACCGGAAGCCGTTACGCTTCATGCAGAGGCAAACAACGAAATCCCAGAAATCACCATTGCCGGGCAATGTGCAGGCGGTTCCGAGATAAGTGGTCCCGATTGGCTTACTTATGAAACTACAGGAACAGATGAAGAAACCTTTTCCTATAAAGTACAACTTATCCCATCCCTGACCGGTTTTCCGGAATCAGTGCCTGCGGAGCAAACTTTGACTATAACCAACAAAATTGTCAAGAGCTTGAAAACGACTGTCAAGGTCAGTTTTACCGAGGCGGAACCCCGGATGACAGACCTTACCGGATATACCGACGATAGCGAACACGACCCCGAAAAAGGCTATCGCGTTACTCCATTGGGGAAAACCCTTACCTTCTCATTCTATAGTATGTTTATCCAGCCAAATATATTATCGGAAATCAATTATGACCCAATCTATTGTAACAATGCAAACGGGGGGAACAGTTGGCTGAATGTAACCCATAGTACATCAATCGAAGAAAACCGTTGTAAATATACCTACTCTATTCAGGTTGCTCCTTCAACAGGGACTGATGCTGCGTACCAACTTCATAAAGCAACGTTACAGCTTAAACAGAATAGTACCACAGTTAAATCTTATACCATCTGGCGTGGGGCTTCTTATGTGGGTTATCCGATGGGTAGTGGCAGTGCCTCTCCTTATTATACCGCTATCAAGAAAGGTGCTTACTATTGGGCACCCGTCAATTGTGGTGCTACCCGTGTGGCACAGGCGAATGACGGGAAGAATATGAAAGTAGCCGGAACCGGCAATCTTTACCAATGGGGACGTCAGGATGCCACAAATCATGGTGGTTCTGCTGCTTCTGGTCCTACAAGTAATTCTAGGCCCAATAACCATGTTTTTTATAAGGCTCCCAATAGCCCTAACGACTGGTTAAGCCCTCAAAATAATTCCTTATGGAACGGTAGCAGTAAAGGGGCAAACGATCCTTGTCCCTCGGGTTACCGTGTACCGACACTTGATGAATTAATGTCTATAGGGAATGCCACCACTTGGGATGGCAGTGGTGGTTTATTCATAGTAGATGCTGAGAGTGGCTACCCCCAGCTTGTTTTGCCTGCTGCGGGCTATCGGGACTTCAATGACGGTTCGTCCAACAATCAGGGTTCCGGCGGCCTCTACTGGTCGTCGTCAGTCAGTCCTCTGAATGCCAGTATCATGACCTTCGGTAGTGCTACGGGCGGCCAGAACTTAAAAGACAGGGCGTTTGGGTTTTCTGTTCGGTGTATCCGAGAAAAAAGGTAGGCGAATTACCTATCGCATCCGCTTCTTTGATTCATTCGTTTTTATTTCTAAACAATCATAGTTAAACCCGGAAGCCGGGCAATCCCCCGGCTTCCACAAAACAAATTCAGTATGGCAAATACCTTAAAAGCCTGGCTTACCGACAACACGGTAACCGCAGATCCCAACGACAAAATCCTCGTACTTGAAAGTACAGGCAAAGCAGACCTCGACAAAGTATTGGAAGAAATGCAAGCCGAAGATACCGGACTCAGACCGGAAACACAGGCGCATGTCGTAGCTCTTTTCCAACGCAAATGCGCACAGTTATTGATGAACGGTTACCAACTCAATACGGGTTTGTTCTATGCCGTTCCCCGCTTTACAGGTGTGGTGGAAAGCGGCAAGTGGAACCCCGAGAAAAACGATATCTATGTTTCAATGGTTCAGGGCAAGGTGCTCCGCGAAGAAATCGCCAAGACCTCCATCCATATTCTCGGCGAAAAGAGCAACGTAATGTATATCCTCGAAGTGGAAGACCGCAAGAGCGGATACCGGGACGGAAAGATGACCCCAGGGCACAACCTCTTCGTGCGCGGTGCCTGCCTGAAAGTGGGAGGAGAGCATGCCGCGGTAGGCGTTTCCCTAACCAACAGCAAAGGCGTGGTAACCAAGTTGGACGAAGATGCCATCGTAGTAAACAAACCCTCGGAACTAACCTTGCTTATCCCTGCCGGGCTTGCCGAAGATACCTACGAACTGGCGGTCTGTACCCAATTGAACTCGGGACGCACTTTGCTGAAAGAGCCGCGCACGGTTACGGTTCCGGTGTATGTGGGCACATCTGCAGGAGATAAGCCGGAGGAACTTTGATATCGTCCCTACTGTTGCGGTAGGTCGAACAGTACTGTTGCGGGTGGTGCAACAGCTTTGCTTTTGGAAGGAGCCGGGAAAATTTCTATCTTTGCGCCTCGCGGATAAAAAAGGGGCTATTAAAAAGGACATTGAAGATGCCGGAATGTATATCCATCCTTCTCAGGGCTCTCCGTATCGAACTGAGAGCGGTAAGACGTACCCTGTTTCCTGTGAGCGGGGTAGAAGCGGGGCTTTTCCTTTTCTTCTTCCTGCTTTACGGTTGGATGGGCTACCATGTGCTGTATGATACGGATTTGATGGAACCTTCCCTTTGGTATAAAAGCAGTTATCTGGGATATGAAAACCTGTACCATCTCTATGCCGCCGGCGGGGTGTTCGACCCGCTTCATCCCTTCTTCTGTTTCTTCCACTTGTTTAAGAACCTGTTGATAACCCTGTTAATAACCCTGTTGAAAGGTGGGGGTTATGCTGTTATTTCGCTGATTATAACAGACTTGTTAATAACCGGCGGTTTGGTGCTTTTATACCGCTATCTGAAGCAGATCGTACTGTTGTCCACTCATCGCGCTTTGCTGTTGACTTTGTTTTGCGGCAGCTTTTTTACTACGGTGGTATTGTCTTTCACTCCCGAAACCTATCCGTTTTCATTCTTCCTGTTGCTGTTCTCTTTATTAATGCTGTCCCGTGAGTATAAACTGACGGGGCGTATCAAAGGGCGTACCGCCTTTTTCCTCTCCTTTTTATGCGGGGGCGCGACGGCTACGAATGCGCTTAAACCGGTATTGGCCGTCTGGCTGAACAAGACTTCTTTTTTGCACAAGCTACAAACAACCGCACGGATTTTGCTCTCTTTTGCGGTATGCGTCTTTTTCCTCTGGGGAGTGTATGCGTGCAAGGACTTTCTGTTTAAACCGGAAGTGCCTGTGGAGAAATCCCGGCAGTTCAGCATATATGAACCGAAAGAAGAGAGTTTCAGTAAACATGCGCTTATCGACTTCTGGGGGAATACCGTAATAACGACTCCTCTTGTCCCTCAGCCGGTAGATAAGGTGGTGGTATACCGTCCTACCGAATATTTGCATGGATGGCTGAATGCCGTGGTGGTCTTTTTGCTGTTGCTGGTGGTGGCATCGGTCTGTTTCAATCTGGGTAACAGGTATGTTTGGTTGTTGCTGATGTTTCTGGGGGTGGATGCCGTTATCCATTTCGTTTTCCGTTTCGGGATGAACGAAGGCGTGCTGTTCGGAGGGCATTGGCTGTTTGCCGTTCCGATATTGATAGGCTGGTTTTACACCAAGTTGCCGGTGCGGATGTACAGGGTACTGGACTGGATAGTCGTTCTCCTGTTCTTCATCACTTTTACCCAGAACTGTGTGGAGTTTATACGGCTGTGGGAGGAAATCACTTAAAAGAAAGAGAGAAACTGCTGGAACAGCGACGGACGTAGCAGGATAGGGAACAAGAACCCGAATACCGCTCCGTAGAAATGGGCGTTATGGTTCACATTATCGCCTGCCTGCTTTGCCATATACTGGCAGTATGCCAGATAAATCACCCCGAAGATAATACCCGGAATCGGTAATACCGCGAAAAACAATATCTTACCCCAGGGGTTGAAAAAGATGGAGGCGAACAATACCGCCGATACCGCCCCGGAAGCTCCGATAGATACATAATACGGGTCGTTGCGCCGTTTAATCAGGTCGTAAAGCGAAGCGACTATCATCCCGCCGAAGTAGAGGATAAGGTAGGCGGCCTTTCCGAAACCTACATACTGGAACAAAGATTCCATATAGGTTCCGAACGACCAGAAGGTAAACATATTCACCAACAGGTGTGTCATGTCGGCATGTACAAAACCATGCGTAACCAACCGGTACCATTCTTTATTGTGAATGGTGCGGTAGGGGATAAACGCCAACTTCCGGAAGAGGTTTTCATTCCCGAAACAGAGGTAAGAAACTACGGCTGTAACACCTATCAGGATATATGTAAGCATACTTTAAAATTCTGAAGTGAAGTGGAATTTAATATCAGGGAAATCCTGTTGCGCCATCATCAATACATAACCGGAGTCCGCCAGATACACGTCGCGTCCTTCTTTGTCGAGGGCCATATATTGGGATTTGCGTTTCTTGAAATTGTCCAGTGCTGCCTGGTTGTCGCTTTCAATCCAGCAGGCTTTGTAAAGGCTGATAGGTTCCCATTTACATTGTGCGCCGTATTCGTGGAGCAGGCGGTACTGGATAACCTCGAACTGCAATTGTCCTACCGTTCCGATAATCTTGCGTCCGTTGAACTGGTTGGTGAACAACTGGGCAACCCCTTCGTCCATCAACTGCTCGATACCCTTGTTCAATTGCTTTGCCTTCATCGGGTCGGCATTCTCGATGTATTTGAACATTTCCGGCGAGAAGCTGGGCAGTCCTTTGAAATGGAGTTCTTCACCGGAAGTCAGCGTATCACCGATTTTGAAGTTGCCTGTGTCCGGTAAACCGATAATATCGCCAGCATAGGCTTCGTCCACTACCTCTTTCTTTTGTGCCATGAAAGCGGTAGGGCTGCTGAAACGCATCATCTTGCCGAAACGTACGTGTTTGTAGTTGGCATTGCGCTCGAAACGTCCGGAGCATATCTTTACGAAAGCGATGCAACTGCGGTGGTTCGGGTCCATATTGGCATGTATCTTGAAAATAAAGCCGGTGAAGTTGTCTTCTTCCGGGTCTACCATGCGTTCCACTGCCTGTATCGGACGGGGAGACGGAGCGATGTTGATAAAACAGTCCAGCAACTCTTTCACCCCGAAGTTGTTCAGGGCGGAACCGAAGAATACCGGAGCAATATCTCCTTTTAAGTAAGTGGCTACGTCAAATTCAGGATAAACGCCTTCGATTAGCTCGATGTCTGCGCGGAGCTTTTCGGCCTGGTTCGGATCGATATAGTTTTCCAGTTCCGGGCTGGTTATGTCTTTGAACTCGATATTCTCGGTAACGTATTGTTTGCTGGGGGTATAGAGGTTCAGTTTTTGTTCGTAAATATTATATACGCCGCGGAAACGCTGTCCCATGTCGATCGGCCAGCTTAAGGGGCGTACATGGATTTTCAGTTCTTCTTCCACCTCGTCCAGCAAATCGAACGGGTCTTTCCCTTCGCGGTCCATCTTGTTGACGAATACGATAACGGGGGTTTTCCGCATGCGGCAGACTTCCATCAGTTTACGGGTCTGTGCTTCCACACCTTTGGCGGCATCAATCACGATAATAACACTGTCTACAGCAGTCAATGTCCGGAACGTATCTTCCGCGAAGTCCTGGTGGCCGGGAGTATCGAGGATGTTAATCTTATGGTCCGAATAATCGAAAGCCATAACGGAAGTTGCAACAGAAATACCGCGTTGCTTTTCAATCTCCATCCAGTCGGAGGTCGCTGTCTTTTTAATCTTGTTGGACTTTACGGCACCGGCTACGTGGATGGCACCTCCGAAAAGCAACAGCTTTTCAGTCAGTGTGGTCTTACCGGCATCCGGGTGGCTGACGATAGCAAACGTTCTTCTTCTTTCTATTTCTTCTGAATATTGACTCATCTTGTTCTTAATGTTGTATTTTACAAAGACGCGGCAAAGATACAAAACGAAGGGGCAGGTTCCAAACCTGCCCCTATCTAATTATAACGGATATAAACGGAATCCAAAACTGTGTCTTACAGCAGGTATCAGATACGGTTGATGCGGATAGGCGCCCCAGCTTGTATCGCCGCCTACGCCCATTTGTTTCCAGTCGATGTTCCAGGTGACCATGTCTTTCGGCTGTATGTCGGACATGTGACGCTGGTGCTTCTTCAGGTCTGCTTCACTCAGGTCTTCAGTTGGGAAGAGGTAGGCACTGGTGCTTATATACGGCTGACCTGCGGCTTTCAACCCGCTGCCCGATGTATTGGTGAGAGTCATCCAGCGGACTTCGGTCTTATTGCCGTTTTCTTGCGGACGGTCGTAAGGGAAATACTGTTCCCATACACTGCCTTTGTAGCGTCCGACAAAAGCGCTTGTCAGACGGTCGGAATAGTTCTCGTGCGGACCGCGTCCGAACCATTCCATCTGGTCGTATTCCCGGTTCAATGTCAGGCTCACTCCCAGGCGAGGAAGCAATGGCAAGGTATCATTGGCTGGGATGAAAAGACAGTTTACATCTACATATCCTTCTCCTGAAACCAGATATTTCACGATAAAGGAGGAGTGTCCCACCGATTCCGGCAACTGGTAGGTCGATGTCAGTTCGTATGTACCGGTACCGGTTTGTTGCTTTTCGATTCGTACCAGTTTGGCATCCCGTCCGGCATGCCGCCACGGGTCGCAACGTTTTGCCAGGTCGCTTCCCAAATCATTGTCTGTAGACGGACGCCAGAAGTTAGGACGCAGGGCTTCCTTTATCATTTCCTTGCCATCGGACTGGTAGGAGCATAAGGTGCCGGTAGAGAGGTCGAAAGATACTTTCATCTTTCCGCTTGTCACTTCCATACGGCCGGAATGTTCTTCTGCTTTCACCGGAACGGCGGGCTGCGAAGACAGGGCGGGTTTGCCAAACGGTAGTTTTACCTGCTCGCAGGCAAGTTCTTCACCGGCTTTCAGCAATCCTGCATCCGATTTTTGATAGGCGTAGAAGTTCAGATAGTACTCTACTCCGGGCTTTTCATCAATAGCAGGGAAGGATGTTTTGAACAGGCCTTTCTCTTGGGCAGGCAGTTCGACGTTGTCAATCGTTCCGTTTGCCAGTACTTCGCCGTTTCCTTCCAGACGCCAGCCGAATGTGAAATCGGAGAGGTCGGTAAAGAAGAATTTGTTTGTGAGCTCGACCAACCCTTGATGGTAGTCTGCCAAGCGGAAAGTGATATTCTGGTAAACTTTCTTCACTTCCCAGATATGCGGTTTCAAGGTGCGGTCGGCAGCAACCAGTCCGTTCATACAGAAGTTCTTGCTGCTCGGTGTCCCTTCCGGTGCCATATCGCCGCCGTATGCCCAATAGAAACGGCCGTCGGGAGTTTTCTGTGCAATTCCCTGGTCTACCCAGTCCCAGATAAATCCGCCCTGCAAGCTCGGGTATTTCTCTATCACATCCCAGTAGTCCTGCAGATTGCCGACGCTGTTGCCCATGGCATGTGCGTATTCGCAGAGGATAAGCGGCTTGTTCGGCAGATAAAGGGTCCAGTTCAGCAATACATCCAGCTTTTTATACATCGGACAGAATATATCGGTATAAGGTCCTTTGATTCCGTCTTCCGAATGAACCGGACGGTGCGACCTGTCGTGGGCATGTATCCATTTATAAGTCGTGGCGAAGTTGCATCCTTCGCCGGTTTCATTTCCCAGCGACCAGACAATGACGCAAGGATGGTTTTTATCCCTTTCAAACATGCGTTCTGTACGGTCTACAAAGGCTTTTTCCCATTCGGGCTGGTTGGCAAGGCACTTGTCGGGGGCGTAGCCCATTCCGTGGCTTTCGATATTGGCTTCATCCACCACATAGATGCCATATTGGTCGCAAAGTTCGTACCAGCGCGGGTCGTTCGGGTAATGAGAGGTGCGTACGCTGTTGATATTGAATTGTTTCATCAATTGTATGTCTTTAATCATCGAAGCTTCATCGATTACATGTCCGGTATGAGGGTCATGCTCGTGCCTGTTCACTCCTTTTATATATATTGGCTTGCCGTTTACCCATAGCTGGGCATGCTTCGTTTCACATTCCCGGAAACCGATTTGGCGGGAAACGACCTCTTCTACTTTTCCGTTCACCCGCAAGGTTAAAAGCAGGCGATACAGATGGGGTTTCTCCGCACTCCAAAGTTTCGGGGCGATGACCTTCTTATGGAATTCGATATCCGGATTCCCTTTCTGTTGCTTTTTCCGTTCCGTATAGATGCTGCGTCCATCCGGTTCCTGGAGGTCGATTTCTATTTCGGCGCCTTTTATCTTCTCCGGATTTCTATTCCCTAATTCGAGATACAGGCTGAAATCGGCGTCGGTGTACAAGTCATCCAGATCGGTCACTACCTCGAAATCGCGGATATGTGTCTGCGGACGGGCATACAGGTACACGTCACGCTGTATGCCGGCAAAGCGCCAGAAATCCTGGTCTTCCAGATAGTACCCGTCGCTGAATTTAAAGACCTGAACGGCTATCTCATTCTCTCCGCCCCAATTCAGATAACCGGAAAGGTCGAATTCGGCAGGTGTCTTGGAGTCTTGCGAATAACCGACCTGTTTACCATTCACCCAAACATAGAAGGATGAAGCAACGGAACCGAAATGAAGAATAACCTGACGGTTTTTCCAGTTGGCAGGCACGGTGAACTTCCGTTTATAAGAGCCGACAGGGCTGTTGTCGGCAGGAATCAGTGGCGGGTTCTTCTTAAATCCATACCCGCTGCCTACATAAAAAGGATACCCGAAGCCTTGGAGTTCCCAGTTTCCCGGCACGGTAATATCGGACCAACCGGACAGATCAAAGTCCTGCTTCCAGAAGTCCATAGGTCGTTCGGCAACTTTCGGAACATAGTGGAACTTCCAGGTTCCGTTCAGGCACATATAATAGGGGGATGCCGACTTCACACCCTCGATGGCAAGTTTTTTCGTCGGATATCCCATAAAGGTGGCGGCGGAAGGCAAGCGGTTGATATGCAGTACATCGAAGTTTTCCCAGTCGTTATCCGAATGGGGATATTTATCACGACGCACTTCTTTCACCGCCTCCTTTTTCACTTGTGGCTTTTCCATCGGAGCCCCATCGTATTGGGCATGGGCGGCAAACAAAAAACCGGACATCCCTATAGCTAACAATACTTGTTTTCTCATATCTGTATGCTTATTTATTCAATAACATTTTTATAGTTACAGCCGACGACCAGCTAAAGTTCGGACAGTTCAGAGTTTCACCCGTAAGCGGATTATAGTTTTCATGGATAGGTCCGTCTGTAAGCAATCCCTGAGCATTGTCGATATATTTGGCAACAAATCCGTCTGCTTCCTTGTCAAAGCCATAGTTACGTAGTCCCGTAACTCCGAAATAGACCTGGTCTATCCAAACCGGACCGCGCCAGTATCCACGGGTCGGACGAAGTTTCGGGTGGCTGATTTCTAATGTTCCCAATGGAATTTTCGAGTTGAATTTCTGCGGGTCGAGCATCTTATCCAATACTTTCCGTGCCTGCTCCGGAGTGGCTACACCTGCCCAAAGTGGCAACCAGCATTCGGCGCCCATCACTTTGATAAACTCGCCTGTTCCCAGCCGGGTATCGTAAAAGAAGCCGGTTTCCTCGTCGAACATCTTCGTTTGGATATATACTTTCAGGCTTTCCGCCTCTTGTTTCAATTGGGATGCCAGTTCATTTCTTCCGAGTATTTCCGCCATTTCTGCCAGAAAACCTTTTTCCGCATAAAGGAAGGAGTTGAGACAGATATTTTCCTGGTTCATCGACCAGGCGTTCTCCGGTTCATTCTTCAGCATAACAGCGTCGTCGAAACGAACTCCGTTATCCATGCCGCTTTCCCAGCAGGCTGCTATCAGGCTCCCATCCGTAGAACCATATTCGCAGATGCCATTCTTGTCGTGGTCGCGGTCGGTGTACCACCATTGGTGATATTTGTACAGCTTATCGAACATTTCCGCCACAAAAGCTTTGTCGCCGGTAGCGTCATAAATGCATTTAACAGCCCATGCAGCCAAAGGGGGTTTTGTATCACGCCAGTTGATACGTTCTTTATTGCGGCTTACAAAATCGGGGATCATCCCATTTTCCGCCTGATAATCGAAAAGGCAGCGTACCTCGTTTTTTGCTTCTTCAGGGTTATACAAAGCGTTGGCTGCAGCATGTTTCCATGAGTCCCACGACCAAACACCAAAGAAACCGTTATAGGAAGGGTAGGTTCCGTCGTGCAGGATATCACCTGACGAGGTACGCCAGTTGGCGACCAGTGTCATCAGGGCTTTTGCTACCACATGCCTGTATTTGTTCTCTTTCATGAATGGGCTGTCATTTTCGAATAGGGAGGACAGATACGTATTCCACCGTTTTTCATTCTCTGCGAAAACCTGGTCGGCATCCAATCCTTTAAGTTGTTCGAGTTCTTTGTTCAAAGCCGCCTCATCGAACGCAAAGGTCTGGGTAGACACTGTTTCAAAATCGCTGCCGGGGGGGAGCTGTAAGTTCGCTTTTTCGACAACAAGCAGACTGTCTTTTCCAATCAACCGTACGTCTTCGACTGTATTAAACGAGACAAAGGTTAGTGTCTGTTCCCGGTTATTCACAATCTTCACTCCTTTATCGGTTGCCGACAAAGTAGCACTGTTTTCGTAAACTCCGCCGAGCCATTGTAAAGATATGGTTACTTCTTTTGAACCTGTATTCTTAACTTTGGAACGGATTACTGCTGTACGGGCAGACGAGAAGCATAACTCAGTCACGAAGCTTAACTGTTCGTTTCTGAATTCCTGTACCAGTTTACCCGGATAATATTTTGAAGTCTGTATATTACGGGCAAGGTCATACTTTTTGCCGTCGACCCGGATAACCGGCTCTGCAAGCGAACGGGCAATCCATCCCCTGCCAGTCATCATATAAGGACCGACAAAACTGCCCGCCAGCCGGGTAGCCTCATTTTCCGGTAATGCATATCCGGTCCATGAACCCAGGTCGGCAAATACGAAGAGGTCCCGGTCTTTTTCCGTTTGCGGTACATTCTTGATATTTATCAGGTTGTAAAAGTCGTTGCGGTCATTTTTTATTTCTTCCTTCGAAACGTCGCTCTTCACTCCTGTGCAACAGGAAGACAATAAAAGGGCGGAACAAACCGAAAGATGGTTTATTATCTTATTCATGATTAAAAATGTTTATAAAGTGAAAGCTCCTGTAAAGGATTATTCGATTTATACACACAGGCTCTGTGTAACATTACATGAAACCTGTATGTAATGTTACATCGAGCCTGTATGCAACAGGATGCTTTTATTTGGAGAAATTCGGATTTTGTTCCCAGTCAGGATTTAACAGGAATTCATCGTGCGGGATAGGCAACAGTTTGTGTTTGCTGTCTACATAATTATCCACGAAAGGTTTCTTGTGTGCTCTCAGTGATTGTTCCACAATGCCCCAGCGCACCAGGTCGTACCATCGTGAGCCTTCGAGGGCGAGTTCGCAGGGGCGTTCCACATCCTGCAAATGTTTAAGTACGGCATCCTTGCTCATGTCTTTCGGGAGAGCCGTAACATTTACACGTTCACGTACCTGATTGATATAGTCGATAGCCTGTGGAGTAGCCCCTCTGTGATTAAGACATTCAGCATATAGTAAGAGGACATCTGCATAGCGGATTATAGGAATATTAAAAGCACTATAGTCCCAGTACTGGCTCAAAGATTCGTCCCAGGTCATAAACTTATGCCAGTAAATAGCATCTTTCGAATGGTAGTCGCTGAAATGCTTGCCTTCTTCCATGTAGAATGCTTTTGTTTCCGGATCATCAAAGAGGATTGTGGCATACAGACGGTCGCTGTATTTACCGTCAACCGTTTTATCCTGCTTCATGACATCGAATAACCAGAAAGAGGGGTATGCCTCTTCGTATCCTTCGGCATCACTGGAGGCCAGGTGGAGGGCGATGCGGTTAAACTCGCGACGACCACCGTCCATATTTCCGGAGTACTGCACTTCAAACACGGCTTCCTTGCTGTTTTTATGTAATCCGTCCCACAAATCAGCATAGTTGTCGATCAAATCATATTTCTCGCTGTCAATGATCTTTTTCAATTCTTTTTCCGCTTTATCTTGCTGATTGCGGAACATATAGAATTTAGCAAGTATGCCTGCCGCCATATATTTGGTGGCGCGTCCTGCCTCTTCCGGTTTCCATTCGTCAGGTTCGGGCAAGTAGCTTTGTACTTCGGACAATTCCTTTTCGATAAAGCTGGTGATGACTCCGGGTTGCGATTGCTGAGGATAGAATTCTTCGTCCGTACCTTTCAGCTCATGTTCGTACAGAGGCAATCGTTCACCGAAATTCAGATACAACCGGTAATAATAGTAAGCACGCAGGAAACGGGCTTCCGCCAACGAACGGTTCTTTACTTCTTCTGTTATTCCCTCTACGTTAGGGATATTGTCAATACATTGATTGGAGTAATTGATGCCTTTGAACAGGTCGCGCCATTCGCTGTAACCCAAAGCATCGTTTGGCGTGTTGTTATACATTGCCAGGTTCATCCATGAGGTTACATCAGCACGGAAGTCCAGTTCATCACTTCGGTAGTTGTCGATTACAATATACCGTTCAAAAGGCATTCCCCATCCCATATTCGGCTGCAAATAGGCATAGGCGGATGTAAGTCCTTTGAGTATGTCTCCTTCTGATTTCCAGAATGTGGAAGGAGTCAGGTAGTTGGGATTTGTCTTTTCATCGAGGAAGGAACCGGTGCAAGCTGTTAACCCAAGATTAAGCGCCAGACCTGCGATAAATATATTCTTCAGTTTCATGATATTCTTCTTTAATGATTAAAAACCAAATTTCAAACCGATCATGTAAGAACGGCTTAAAGGATATAATGCGTCGTCGATACCCATATAAGTAGTTCCGCTATCACTATTGGATGTTGCTCCGGTTGCAGGATCGTATCCTTTATAACCGGTAATCGTAAACAAGCGGTTTGCTGCAAGGTAAACACGTAAGTTTTCGATACGTAGAGACTTGCATACTTTAGATGGCATGTTATAACCTACCTGCAAATTATTCAGGCGCAGGAAATCTCCATTTTCAACAAAACGGTCTGAAGTTTGGATATTACCGTTAGGATCGCCTACTACCGCACGTGGAATATCCGTATCCGTGTTTTCCGGTGTCCATGCATTTAAGGCATCCTTACCGTAGTTGAATACCTTATCCATACGTTGTAACTGGCGTTTCATATAATTATAACGCTTCACTCCGAAATTACCATAGAAGTTTGCCACCAGGTCGAAAGCTCCGTAACGCAGGTTCACATTGAATCCGACAATGGCTTTAGGATTACCGCTACCTACTTTTACTTTGTCGTTTGAGTCCAGTTTCCCATCTCCATTTTGATCGATAAAGCGAATATCGCCGGGGGCTGCTGCCGGTTGCAAAGGAATCCAGTTGCCGGAAGCATCTTTCGAACCGTGCTGGGCGTTCCAATCATCCACTTCTTTCTGGTTTTGGAAAATACCGTCGGTTTTCAGCACCCAGAATTCTCCGATTTCACCGCCTACATAGGTTCGTGCCGGACCGTATTCGTCCAGATAACCGGGATCGGACATTTCTTTGAGGACACTCTTGTAATGCGAAATGTTCAGATCGAGGTCGTATTTAAATTTACGTCCTACGCTTCCATGATAAATTGCCTGCATTTCGAAACCTGTTGTACGCAAACGTCCTTCATTTACGATAAGGCTTCCGAAACCTGTACAGGTACTGATATTTTTAGATGACAGCATATCCTTGGTATTCTTGATATAAGCTTCGGCTGAAAATTCGAGCTTGTTGTTCCAGAAGCCCAGGTCAATACCGATATTTTTGTATAATGTGGTTTCCCATTTGATATGTGTGGAAGGCAGACCGATAACAGCATATCCCATACTGATCAGATTGCCTCCGAACGGATAGTTCAGGTTATTTGTATTGGATGTCAGACGAGGAATATATTTATAATTACCAATTGATTGGTTACCTAAAGCACCGTAGCTCAAACGTAGCTTAAAGGTCGAAACTGTCTCTTTCATCTTTGTCCAAAAACTTTCATTTGCAATGTTCCAGCCTAAGGAAGCGGAAGGAAAGAACCCCCATTTATTACCTTCACCGAAACGGGAAGAACCATCGTAACGGGCTGATACCATTGCCATATAACGATAGTCGTAGTTATAACTGACACGGCCGAAAGCAGAGCGCAGTGCGTAACGGTTGTATCCTCCTCCTACAGCAAAATTGGTTTGCCCGTGTTCCAGGTATTGCATGTCGTTGTTCTCGAACTGGGAAGCTGAACCGGATTGGTCATCATATCTGTTCTCTTCCTGGGAGATACCCAGTAGTGCCTGCAGGCTGTGCTTTTCTGCAAATGTTTTATTATAATTGGCTGTTAGCTCCAGCAAGTCTTCTGTCCGCTTGCTTCTTTCTTCGTATAAAGAAGCTATTTTGTTTACTTTGCTGGCTCCTACATAATAGGTGGGTGTGAATGTCTTATAATGATAGAAATTCATATTACGTCCCGCCTGGAATTTAATGATGAGGTCTTCTATCGGTTCATACTGGATATAGGCGGATGCCGATATATAATCATTGGCATTAGTCGTTTTGATCAGGTTATTGAATGCGACCGGATTTGCCGCATCCGACATTCCCATACCGGGTATTGCACCGCCATAACCGCCGTCATTATTCGGATCGTAAACTGATACCAGAGGTTCGATATTTGTTGTCTGATACATACCGGGGAAACCTGTATCAGCTTCCGGAGTCGTAGTCTTGCGTCCGTAACTGATGGATTCACCCATTTTGAACTTGCCACGCTTGATATCGGAATTCAAACGGAAACCGAATTTTTCCGAGTCTGTGCCGACGATAATACCTTCTGTAGAAGAATAGAAACCGGATAAGGCCACATTCATTATTTCATTTCCTGCGGTATATCCCAAGTTATATTTCTGAGTCAGACCACGACGGTAATATTCTCTCTGCCAGTCTGTATCTGCAAACTGACCGGGGTTTTCTTCGTATGCTGCAATGTATTTGGGCCAGCGGCTTTGGGGTAAGCCGGCATTGGTCAATGCCATTTTGCGTACTTTTATGAATTCTTCCGAATTACAGACTTCCATCCGTTTGGGCAGGTCGTCCATACCAAAATAGGCGGAAACTGTGATTTTAGGCTCTTGCTTTCCTCCACGATGTGTTTCGATCAGAATAACACCGGCAGCGGCACGTGCCCCATAGATAGCGGCTGTTGCTGCATCTTTCAGTACCGTCATGGATTTGATGTCTTCCGGATTTAGATATGCCATGTCGCCCGGTACTCCGTCAATTACGACCAGCGGTTCATTACTGGAACCCCAGGATGTCATACCGCGTACGGTTATTGTAGGGTCACTACCCGGAGCGCCTGTTCCGAAATTAACAGACAGACCCGGTGCCATTCCTTGTAGGGCTTCGGCGGCACCTGCTGTGGGTAAATTTGCCAGCTTTTCACCGGCAACAGTGGTTACAGAGCCGGATACATCCGATTTTTTCTGTGTTCCGTAACCAATAACGACTACCTCTTCCAGTTTTTTAGTGTCTTCCGACAGTACTACGTTTATTGTATTCTTTTTTCCTGGAGCGATTCTCTGTTGTATATAGCCGATATAAGAAACTATCAGGTCGCTGTTATTTGATATTTCCAAGGAAAAATGGCCGTCTACATCAGATATTGTACCGTTACTTGTTCCTTGTTCAACTATATTAGCTCCGATAATAGGCTCTCCTTTATCATCTTTGACTGTTCCTGTTATTTTACGCACTTGTTGAGCTTTCATCAAAGCGACATTACGGTTTGTCCCTTTATATAAAACTATATGTTTGTCGTCAATATCATATTTAATATTCTCACCGGAAAATAACTGACCCAGTACATCTGTAATACTTTCATTATTTACATTGATTGATACTTTACGATGTACATCAATTTGTTCCATATTATAAGTGAAATAATACAGACTTTTCTGTTCAATAACGGAAAGGACTTCCTGAACTGTGGCATTTTCCATATCCAGAGAAAAACGGGCAGACTGTGAATATGTACTTTCGGCGAACATAGGTAGAGTTCCAAAGAAAATAAACAAAAGCAGACATCTCATAATAGATAAACTTTTTCTTTGCCACGATGAAAATCTCTCACATCGAAGCATACTTTTCATAATATAATCCATACATTTGTAGATGATTAGTTAGTAATAAATTTAGGTTCTTAGAAAATTTATTTGATTAATCGTTTGGGAGCTGGAAGTGTTGGGGCATTTCCGGCTCTTTATTTTATATATCTGTTTTATTCCATAGGCGATCCGTTTTTATAAATTATTACCTGGTCGCCATCCAGATTGAAATCCAACTGACGGGTACCTCTTAATAAAGCGAGAATCTGGGATAAGGTCGCATTCTTTTCCACACGTAAAGAGAATTTTCTTTCGGCAAGCCTTTCTCCCTCGATTCTTATATGAACATTGAAACGACGTTCCAAGTCTTTTGCTATCTCAGAAAGGGAATTATCGACATAAGCAATTTCGCCGGCTTTCCAGACATAAAAAGCATTGCCGTTCACACGGTGCAACTTCAATCCTGTCAGTTTTGAATAGGAAGCCTGTTCGTTCGGGTTCAACATCGCCGATTCCTGCTTATCAGTTGTACAGACTTCTACTTTTCCGGATTTCAACGTGACGTATGTATCTTCATCCCGGTAGGCTTTTACATTGAAGGTTGTACCCAACACTTTTATCGTCATATCCGGAACCTGCACAATGAACGGGCATTTTTCATCGTGTGTTACTTCAAAAAAAGCTTCTCCTTCCAATTCCACATGACGTTGCTTGTTTGAGAAAACGGCAGGATAATGCAACCGGCTGTTTGAATTCAGGCATACTTTCGTTCCATCCGATAAAACAAGGTTAACACGCTGTCCTTTGGGTACTTCAACAATATTTACCGCATCCGGAACTACCTGGCGCTCATAAAAAATATCGATAGTGATTAATAAAGCGATCAAACCGACTGCTGCATATTTCAAAAAGTACGGGCTGAATAGCTTATATTTTCGGGATTGTGGCTTCAATAAACGGGACAGGCGTTGATAGCCTGTTTCTGCCCGGTTGGAACGGGCAATGGCTGCTTCGCGTTTTATGCTCCAAAGTCGTTCTATTTCAAAAAAGGTATCGGCATTCTCTTTTTCTGCCAATATCCAGTTTTCAACTGCTTCCGCTTCGGCTGAAGTGGACTGGGCATTTAAATATTTTATGATTTCTTCTTCGTTCATCTTGCTCAATAAGTATCGCTTGTATATAAACGAAGATTAAGCAAGGGAAAACTACGGGGGAATTTTTTTGTTTTTTTTACTTATATGTTGAAAAACATAAGATGAGTATGAAAAGGTGGTGTAAGTCTTTTCGAAGAAATACAATCGCCTGACGAATATGCCATTCTACCGTACGGGTGGAAAGGCCCATTGCTTCGGCGATAGCTTTATGGCTCATATCCTCGAAATAACATAAACGGAATATCTTTGCACACTTTGGGGATAACTTTTCAATAGAGTCATTAATTATATCCTGCAAATCGTTACTTATAATAGATTTTATTACATCATTTTCATCGGAATGTTCTTCAATCCAAAGCATACGGAGTTCTCCGATACGGACTTTTCTTTCATATTCCTCTATAACCATTTGATGTTTTAAATGATCTAGACAGCTATTTTGCGTACATTTATATAGAAAGGACTTTATGTCGTTAACCTCTATGGTTTCTTTTTTCTCCCAGTAAAATAAAAAAACATTTTGGACCAGATCTTCTGCGGTATGTTCATCTACAAACCTGGAAGCCAAAGCTACCAGGCGCGGATATAAAACCAGGAAAAACCGACGGAATGCCGGAAGGTCTCCTTGCCTGACTTTTTCTATGTCAAACGTTAGTTTTTTCAATGCAAAATATACTGTTTCATGTGAGTAATTGCTTTAAACAAATACGGAGGCTTTCTTCCCAATGCGGGATAGTAATACCGTATGTTTCTTTTATTTTACCCTTATTCAATACGCTATAAGGCGGACGTACAGCCCGTGTAGGATAATCTTTTGTTTCAATCGGGCGGACATTGCATTCTATGCCTGCTATTTGTAATACTTTTACTGTGAAATCGTACCAACTGCATACCCCCTCGTTTGAATAATGATAGATTCCCGGAACAAAAGTCCCTTTTTCATCGGCAGTAACAACTGTCAGGATGGCTTCGGCAAGATCGCCTGCATATGTCGGGGTACCTGCCTGGTCGAAAACAAAACCGAGTTGATCCCGCTCTTTCCCCAGACGAAGGACTGTCTTAACAAAGTTATTTCCAAATTCGGAATACAGCCAGGCGGTACGGATGATTACCGCATCCGGGCAAACTTTTACCAAGGCTTCTTCACCGGCCAGTTTGGTACGGCCATAGGCTGACACCGGACGCGTGTCGTCGGTTTCCTTATACGGACGGTAATTTGTACCGCTGAACACATAATCCGTAGAGACATGGATGATTTTCGCATTGGCTTCGCGGGCTGCTTCACCCAATACGTGCACGGCATCGCAATTCAAACGACGGCACAAGTCCTCATTATCTTCTGCTTTATCTACAGCGGTGTAGGCTGCACAGTTCAGTATATAGTTTACCTGATTATCTTTAACCATAGCTTTCACTGCGGCAGCATCTGTTATATCTAATGTGTCGACATCCGTAAAAAGGAATTTGTATTGCGGATGTTGGTTTGCTTTCAGGCGAATCGAATTACCCAACTGTCCGTTGGCACCTGTGACTAAGATTGTTTTCATGTCTTTAATCGTCTAAGTTCAGTTCTCCATTCATATCGGCACGATATTTTTCAGCCAGTAGGGCCAGGAAGGAACTGATTTGTTTGATAGCCTCCATTGTTTCGGAGCTTATTTCTTTTCCTTGCATTCTCAGCATAAGGAAACCGTAAATGGCATTGAAGCAAGTTTCCAGTTCAGGCAGGTCTTCACCTCCCGATTTTGCCCGGAGCTGTACGATATAAGGCAACGTTTTGTAATAGGCTGCCCCGTATACCATCTCCTTGGGGGAGCGGAGTAAACGCAGGTGCAGGTCTGTCAGCGATATGATAACGTTTTTGTTTAATTGGATATGCCCTTTTTCCTTTACTCCTTCGGATATCATCATTTCGATAAGCTCTTCATACCAGCGGGCAATTTCTTCTTTCACTTCTTCCGGTTGGTCGTAGCGGGAAATAACCGTAGAGCGGATGGTTTCGATATCAAAATGATTGGCACGTATCAGATCTTCTACCTGCCACATGTATAACAGATACTCGGCTATATTTTCTTTTCTCTTTTGTTTTGCTATGATCATGCTTACAAAGATATACTATATTCGGATAATGCCTGATAAAAATCGGAATCTTTTATACCTAATAGCCTGCATACCAGTCGTGCGGCATTCAGGTTGGTCAGGAAATAAGGATCCGGAATGTTGACGGGGAAATTTCCGTAACGTGTTTTCAGATATGTTTTCCCATCCAGCTCTATGATTTCATGTTCCCCATAGGCGATAGCTGTTATATCTTCACGGACTTGTCCGGCAAGTTGCTCTACCACCGGGTCTTCCGAGAAATAGATAAGCTTGCCTTCGCGTTCGATGGATGCAACAAAATTGTGATACGTATTGTAATATGCTTCCGGAGTAACATGGTCGCTTTTCGGGGTCCATTCCAGATTGGTCAATATGGCAATATGCGGACGATAAAATTCCAGTTGGAAGCGTTTTTCCAAAGGTGACGTTATATGTTCGTCGCCTTCTATGATAGCGATCCTTGCCTCATAACTCAGATTTACGCGGTTTTGTAGCAGGGGAATTTTGCTGGTCAGGGCAAAGTCGAATGCAAGTTTTTGCCTTTTTAGCGTGTAGGCAATCATCGAAATAATCGATTTCTTCCCTTTGCTACCGGCAATAACGACCCTTGTCTTGGCCTTTGTCCGCTGAAATATAAATTCAGGAATAGACAGTACAAGCAAACCTAATTCTTTTGCCCGCACCAATTCGATATTATCCTGTTTAACAGTTGCTCCTAATACAACAAACTGAATATCTTTAGTCAATCTCTCCGGGAACCATCCGTCGCCATAGCATGTACAGCCTTCTTTTTTTAGTAGAGAAACAGCATCTTCCGTTAATCCTTTTCCTGAGGCACTAACTTCATAGCCTTTATGTTTAAGCGCTACGGCTAAATCATTTAGAAGCGGTTCGGTTATGGAGATTAAATGAACTTTTCGCATTGCTTGAAATTTGAATGCAAAAGTACGTAAATTTCATGAAGCATCGGCCCGGTTCTTTTATTTTTTCTTTTCTTTCGGAAACAAAAATGATAGTTATGATTTTCCCGATTCATAGTTATGAATTGAAAAAATCATAGTTATGAATTTATTTTGCCTTATATATCTATTTTTGTAAATAAAAAAGAGAATATGAAGATAGAACTTATCGATACCGGATATTTTCATGCCGATGGAGGTGCCATGTTCGGTGCTATTCCTAAGACGGCATGGAGCCGTCGTTATCCCAGTGATGAAAAGAACGGCTGTATTTTGGCTATGCGCAGTGTTTTGGTTACCACAGACGACGGGCGTATTATTCTTATCGATACGGGTGCCGGCGACAAGCATCTTCATTTATTGGCGTATTACCGTTTTTTTGATTTGGTGGATTTGACAGATGAATTATTGAAACGGGGAGTACATCCGGAACAGGTAACCGATGTGGTTCTTACCCACCTGCATTTTGACCATTGCGGATATGTCACAAGAAAAAATGTGCAATCCGAAGGTAAAGAGGCGTTTATTTTGTCGTTTCCCAATGCGGCTCATTGGGTAGGCCGGAAACAGTGGGATAATTTTCTTCGTCCGAATGCACTGGAAAAAGACTCTTATTTCCTGGAAAATATGCAGAAGGTGGCAGATGACCGGAAACTCCGGTTGATAGAGGAGGATACGGAATTATGCCAGGGCGTTAATTTGCGCCTGTTCGATGGACATACCCCCGGACAAATAGCCCCTTATCTGGAAACACCGGAACAGACGTATGTATTTGCCGGTGATGTAATCCCATTGGAAGCCAGTGTTTCTCCCGAATGGATTTCTGCTTATGATACGTATCCGGTCATTTCTTACAGCGAAAAAATCCGTATGTTGGAAGAGGCTGCGGAAAATGGGCAAGCGTTGATTTATTGTCATGATGCCTATTCTTCCTGTAGTACGGTCAAGAAAGTAAATGACTTTTATAAGAAGGACAGGAGAATCGATTTGCCCGGGAACGTAAATCTGTAGTATGTCTCATGTATTTGCGCCACCTCGGCGCAAGCCTTCGCGTCGAGGTGGCGCAAGGGCGTGCGCCGGTGTGGCGCAGGTACTGGCGTTGAGGTGGCGCCGGTACGGGATGAAGCCTTCATCCGGATTCTGTTACAGTTCTTCCGGTTTGTCGCCGTCGCTTACTTGCCCGAAGGTGATGTTTACGGATGCGGAGCGGGGCGCTTTCAGCAGATAGTGGTTGCCATATTGGGTGGAGATGGTCAGTTCGTAGTTGCCGTCTGCCGTATCGGCGGGCATCAGCAGGGTCAGTTCGGACGGGTTGTTGTGGGCAATCATATCTTCGTCCAGTTTTACCACAGTGTTGTCTTTCAGGTTGCGGAGGGTGATGCCTACGGCTGCATCTGTTCCGACAACCTTGAGGTAGGCGCCGCGGACGATAAGGTTGCGCCCGGCAGTGGCGGTGCGGTCTTTCAATCCGGTTTTGCGGTCTTCCACTTCGAGGATATACATTACGTCATTCTTTTCGCCGAGGATATGGACGGAGGTCTTGGCGATTTCCTCGCGGAGCACCTTGTCTTGGGTAAAGGAGACGTAAATGTTGTTTTTTGCAGGGTTCCATTTGCCGCTTTCCACCACACCGGTAAAACGGGGGGATGCCTGAAACAGGTCGGTGTTGATTGTGTAGCCGTTCATCAGCAATTGTGCACAGGTGCGGCAGAAAAGGGTGGTGGCATGGGAAAGCGTTTCCGGCGACAGCCCGGTGTTTTTGGCAAGCATTTCTTCATGTATTTTCTTCATGTCCGCTTTACCGGTACTTTCGAGTACGAGGATTTTGTCGTTGGGGTCTGCTGTTACCGTATTGTTGGTAAGCCAGCCTTTTAAGGTATTTGCCATACTGAATTTGTATTAGGGCAGCCGGGGGATTTCCCGGCTGCCGGGTTTAACTATGATTGTTTAGAAATAAAAACGAATGAATCAAAGAAGCGGATGCGATAGGCAACCGAAGGTCAGCCTTAGCTAATTCGCCTATCTTTTTTCTTGGAGACACCTAACCGAGAACCCGTACGCCCTGAAGTAAGGGCCCTGGTCGAACGTAGCACTGCGAAAGTCCACGTAACGGGCCTCCGTACTACCGGACGGCGACGACGACCAGTAGTAGCCGTAGGAACCCTGAGTGACGGACGAACCGTCAACGTTGAGCCGACAGCCCGCAGCAGGCAAAACGAGCTGGGGGTAACCGCTCTCCGCATTTACTATGAATAAACCACCACTGCCATCCCACTTGGTCGCATTCCCGATAGACCACAATTCATCGAATGTCGGTACACGATAACCCGGAGGGCAAGGGTCGTTTATTCCTTTACTGTTACCGTTCCATAAACTGTTATTTTGGCTGTCTAACCAGTTATAAGGGCTATTAGAAGCCTTATAAAAAGTATTATTACCGGGCCGGGTATTACTAATAGGGCCATTGGCTGTCGGATCTCCATGATTGGTAGCTTCGTAACGCCCCCATTGGTAGAGATTGCCGGTTCCGGCTACAGTCCCGTTCTTTCCGTCACCTGCCTGTGCCACACGGGTAGCCCCACAATTGACAGGTGCCCAATAGTAAGCTCCTTTCTTGATAGCGGTATAATAAGGAGAGGCACTGCCACTACCCATCGGATAACCCACATAAGAAGCCCCACGCCAGATGGTATAGGATTTAACTGTGGTACTATTCTGTTTAAGCTGTAACGTTGCTTTATGAAGCTGATATTCGGTGTCATCCCCTGTTGCAGGGGCTATCTGAATAGTGTAAGTATCTTTACGGCGGTTTTCTCCGATTGATGTACCGGTATAAGTTACATTACCCAGCCAATTATTCCCCCCGTTTGTATTGGTACAATAATTCGGGTCATAATTGATTTCCGATGATAACCTTTTAGGCTGGGTAAACATACTGTAGTATGAGATGGTAAGGGTTTTCCCTGATGGAGTGACGCGATACCCTTTTCCGGGGTCGTGCCCGCTATCATCGGTATATCCGGTAAGGTCTGTCATCCAAGGTTCCGCCTCACTAAAGCTGACCGTTACCGTTGTCGATTTATCCGGGTCTGCCTTGTTGATCAATTTGATTGTTTGATTAGCGGGTACAGATGTAGGGAAATCCGTTTGGGACGGGTCTAACTTAACAATATAAGAGAAGTTATCAGTTGCCGTTTCTGTACCCGAATAAGTCAGCCATGTAGGTCCTTCCAGCGTTGTACCGCCGGGACTGGTTCCGGTGATGGTGATGGATGGGATATTATGGTCTGCCGCAGCATGAAGTGTGGCAGAGGCCGGAGAAGTCAGGCTGGGCGCCAGATAGCCGGGAGTAACGGTGAATTGATGGTCTGCTCCACCGCTCACATTCTGTAATGTAATGGTTGCCGGCTCTGCTTTCCCTTCACCTGCTTTATCCGTAACCAAGGAGAACTTGATGGTATTAGGCACATCGCCGACTCTGGCTAAGGCTGCTTCCCCGTTATGGGCAAGCCACGCCGGTCCCGTACCGAAGTCCATCTTGATTTTTACTCCGTCAAGGGAGGTTGTAGATACGGTAAAGTTGTTTCCGGGGGAAAGAGGCATATGGATGTTTCCAAGGACAGCTTCGTGGGGAGCCTCATACACATTGCCGGTTCCGCCCAGCGCATCGAAGTTTGCTGCAATCGAGGCATCCAGCAGTTTGACGGTAATAGCTGTATTAAAAGTGTTTTTTTGGGCGTTTTGGAATACCACCTCGCCTTCATTGCCTGTCACTTCCACATCTCTCGAACCCTCTTTCAGAGAAAGTTCGTAGGTTACTGTCGAGGCGTTTGCTGCAACCGCTTTGGCTTCCAGCCAGTCCGGCAGGATTACTTCTAAGCCATCGGCACAGGCAACATTCATCTTTACCTTGCTGCCGGTTACCCGGTAGAGGGAGGCTGTCAGCGAGTTAAAATCGAAGGTATTCCGGTTGCCGGCGTCCTGCGGTACTTCTGAAATATGCAGGGAAGATTCCGCCTCGATAACCAAAGCCGTTTCCGAAGCGTCTATTATATTCGTCAGGCGTACAACGGCACGGGGAAAGCGGGTTTTGTCGTAGCCGTCTTTTACGGAAACGGTGTATTTATAGTTGGTCTTTCCCGCTCCGGATACAAGGGAAGTTTCCGCCTCGGAAATCTCCAGCCAGTCGTATTGCTGTGCGGAGATGCCGCCCACATATTTTTTCTGTAACGTTAACGTAGCGGAGCTTTGGGTTTCTATCTCGAATTTACTGCCTGCTTTGAGGGACATGCTTACGGTGCGGGTATCTTTATCATACTGTGTTTCGTCTTTGAAGGATTCGGGTATGGTTATGGTTATTTCTCCTGCTTTGCCTGTAGCATTCGGGTCGTAGTCGTCCAGATTGCCGCCTTCTTCCCATTCGGCTACATCCAGCGTAAAGTCCAGATGGTATTCGTCCGCTTTTGTGATACCGATGGTATACCGGTGGTTTGCATTAATAGCCAACTCAATCGAGTTACCATCAGCCGTTTGCTGCTTGAACGGGATTTTATAGGAGACCTCCTTTGTCTCTGTTTGGTTTACCTGATAGGTACCGCTTAGAATCAGGTAGCCATTATCATTCAATGGGCTTGGATAACTATAGAATGCGGAGACCTGTAAGCCGGTATTGGCTTTATCACCTTCAAAAGCGCATGCCGGATAAGTAATCAGTTCCCCGTCTGCCGCTGTTGCCGCACCATATACCTTAACCGGGAAGAAGGAGGTTCCCTTCCGCCCATTTCCCATCGAGATAGATTCAATATGGAATTTGGATTCAGCCTCTATGTTGCTTACATCAAAACGAGCCATTGTACGGTTTAGCTTAAAACCTACCTGTACACGAGCCGAGGAACCGAAGTCCGTCAAGTCTATAGGTGTTGTTTGTGCTCCTGCCATCGGAAGGGGCAAGCCTAATGCCGGGGAGGCGTCTGTCAGTAGCGGTGAATGGAATTTCTGAAACTGTAGCTCGGTCGGTATGCCGTCTGTCAGGACACCTGTTTCGATATCATAAGCAAGTGGTGCGAAATAGGTATCTGCTACCGGATTCCCATCTACTGGATTAATTAGTTCCGTTTGATTGGCTATGCAGCAGAGACGGACAAACAGCCCTTTTTGCAGTTCCAGCAGTGCGGTAGTGGTTGCATTGTCCGTACTCGGTGTAAGGTTGAGTTCCTTCGCACCTGCCGGAAGTGCCGACCCGTCCTGCCGGTAGGAGAAGCGTTCGCGGAAGGTATAGGCATCGCCTTCCGCTTTGGCTCCGAACACATAGACATCGAGTGTTACGATTTCGTTCTCCGCCTCGGTAGCAATAGGGGTATCCGCTTTTGTTTCCGTTTGGGTTGTTTTTACTGTGAGTTTGTTCTTGAAAGAGAGTAATACCTCACGTCTGTTTCCGCTATCCGCCTCATTCGTAGGCGAACGGTCTGCTTTGTCCGATTCTGTTGTACAGGTAGCAAACAGGTACAAATTTACGGCAAGTACCAATGCCATTCTGAAAAAGGTGGATAAACCTTGTCGTTTTGTTTTCATCTTCATATATATAGTTTGTATTTGTTATTACCCTGTTACTCTTCTCTTTAATCCGCGTTTATCCGCGCAATCCGCGTCAAAAACAAATCCGTGTCCAAGCACTGTTTAACCGGATATCTTCTTGAAAACAGCCCTCGTAGTTCGGCGTAGACTACGTTAAA